>OFMJ01000509.1_pt1 | contig 40950 bp, 40 predicted proteins | sample 1541801 | NCBI WGS metagenome assembly OFMJ01 (sample SAMN04209234, study PRJEB22552) | human gut metagenome | biome: gut; material: feces | host: Homo sapiens | place: USA: Oklahoma
GGATGTTCACGTATTCCTGTTTTTCTTCTATTTTCTTTTTGTCGAAGATTTCAGAAAGTGTGTTAAGTGCGTTTGCTGTGTCGTGGCTGATTTCTTTGTCTGTCTTTTCTTTTGTGGTGGTGATGATGCTGTCTGCTATGGCTGCATAGGTGGTGCTTCCTGCCTTTCATAGGGAGTAATCTAAAATCTTATTAAGAACTATAATATGAATAAAATCATCGCAAGTAATATTATTCCACCTCCAACAAAACCGGCAATCGACTTTTGATATAACATTGAAGATTTTTGAATAATATGATTACCATCTTTTTCCATTTCGAGTCTAAGAAAAAGTCCATTAATTATCCCTCCTGTCCCCATTAAAAATCCACCTATTATGGCAAACTGAGAGCTTAATATTCCCATAATATGACCAAACACAAATAGCCCTCCAAATATAAGCAATAAAAATGGTATTAATTTGTAAAATATTCCAGATATTCCTTAACTATTTTTTCTTTTTATACTCACATATACCATTCTTACTAACAACAAAGGAATACAAATTAATATTATCCAGATACGAGGGTCAAATGCATTAACTCTGATCATTTCTACCAAGAATTCCATTTACTTCTTTACCCCCTGGTAATACTTTCTAACTTCCTCTTCTTCATTTGTAGGCGTCTCTGCTTTTATATATTCTTTCGTATAATCTCCAAATGCACCTGCACTATGCACGCATACAAACAGAATCGTTACAAATAAATTATTAGAGCCATGACCAATAACGCTATACTAGACCCCCAAAAACTTTTTATTAAGAATTTATACTTTTCTATTTCCATTTTAGAAAAGTGCATCCCTTCCTCTTTTAATAAACTTTTCACATACCATCCTCCCATGAATCCACCAAAAATCACTACAGAAAACACCTTTATTACCCAATCACCTTTGATTATATTAGAAACCCCTCCCAACGTAATTATTGAGCTCGCAGACAATGGCACCATTGTCATAACATAGAATATTTTCGTCAATTTTCTCCATTTTTTACATGTTTTTATATAGAAATATATAGCTCTTATTATAAAAATAATGGCACAGCACAGAAGCACCATAAATTTTGCAATAGCCCAGAATCCACCGGTAATTAGTACATTCATCTATTCTTTACCTCCTGGTAATACTTTCTAACTTTCTCTTCTTTATCAGTTGGTATCTCTGCTTTTATATATTCTTTCGCATAATCTCCAAGCACACCGCCAACAAGCCCAAACACAGCCGGCATTCCAAATGCAACACCACCACTCCCTAACGCTGTTCCAAAAATAACCGGCGCTAAATCAGCAGTTATAACTTTATATCTATTCCATCCGCTATACAATCTGCTGTCCTTTTGAATATCCTTAAGTGCCATACCAATCCCCACCTTACCTTTAGTGTTTGTATGGTTTTGACCCAGATATCGTAACGTTTTCCTATTCTAATTCTTTATCCAGGAATAAAAAACATTAATATCGGTATCAATATCATTACTCCTGCAATAAAACTGACCCATGCTTCATATTTCATCCTCTTTCTTACATTCTCCACCTTCTTCATTTCCATAACTGCAAACATCCCATTAATCACACTCCCAACCCCCATAAGTATCCCACCAATCACATTGGTGCAAAAATCCACCAAATCAAGTACATGTGCAAATACCAATCCGCCTCCCAATAAAAATACCCATATAGGTACCATATTCAATACAATCTCTTTTCGTCCCCAATCATGTCTTTTCTGTATGCAACTATAAATACTCCCTGCAAACAGTAGTGGAATACAAATTAAAACCACCCACATACGCCAATCATATATATTTATTAGGATTTGATGTAATATTTTCTCCATTTACTTTTTTACCTCCCGATATAACAATCGGACCTCTTTCTCTTTATCGGTTAGTCTTTTCTTCACCAACATGGATACGTTATTAATACAATAACCATTAACCCAATACCTCCTATCCAAAGACCTTTTTCCGCAAACCCATATTTCTCTAATTCTTGTTTTGAAAAGTGCATTGCATAGCGTTTTCTCAATGTTCTAACAAAAATACCACCCACAATTGTACCTATAATTATCATACAAACAGCTATACTGCCCCAATTCATCGTAAGTGTTCCAGTAACACCACCTATGATGACTATATTCCCTCCCAAATATAGGCTTATGAATAAAATATATAATAATTTGACTTGCATACTCCAAAACTCATGTTGCTTCATATAAAACTGCATACTTTTTACTATAAAAATTACAATCATACATAAAAAGATTGTCAATTTTATAGTTGCCCCAAAACTATCAAGAATAAAGTTTTCCATTACCTCTTTACCTCCTGATAATACTTTCTAACTTCTTCTTCTTTATCAGTAGGGATTCTTGCTTTTACATATTCCTTAAGGTAATCTCCACCTATTCCTCCAAGAATTCCGCCTGCAGCCGGCATCCCAAATATGGAGCCAGCACCACCACCAGCTATCCCTGCAATGATCGGAGTTAAATCAGCTCCCCAAGCACGATATCTGTTCCATCCGCTATACAGTCTGCTGTCCTTTTGAATATCGTTAAGTGCCATGCCGATCCCTACCACTCCTTCTTCTTTGAAGAAGATTTTAGAGGCGGTTCCTCCATATCCATAGTATTCGCTCAGTGTTTTTGGCAGTTCGGTCATTTTATCTACTACACATTTTTCATAATCCATAATTACAAATATATGATCATCATCAAAAAGAATAATATAATACTTCCCCCAAAAAGGCATTTTTGCGAAATCTCATATCTTCTTAATTCTTCTTTTGTATATTGAACTCCTTTATTCAGAGGTAATTCTTTCATAAACATTCCCCCAACAATCCCGTCAATAACCATCATAATTATTACTATTACATCCCAATCCTTCACTAATATTCCAATAACACCCATAATTACAATTATTGCTTCTGCCGCAAATAGCCCCATACTTAAAACATAAAAAACTTTAGTAAGAATATTCCAACTTTTATGTTTTTCCTGATATACACTCACCGTTTTTATAATAAAGATAATACTTCCACACAATAATAAAATGAACTTTATACTAAGTAAATTCTTATACGTAATAAAGGTATTCATTTGCGTCTTACCTCACTATATGTTTTTCTCACCTCTATCTCCTTATCAGTAGGTATTCCACAGTCTTTTCATATTCCTTAACATAATTTCCAACTGTACCTCCCACAAGTCCACTAACAACTGGTATACCACCACCCGTACTCAAAATGCCTCCCATCGTTCCACACATGAGGAGACCCCAAATGATTATTTTCATTGGTCATTTTTATTTCCGGGAGGACGGAAGAATTGATTACTTTATAAGCTTGGTTAATTTCTATCTTTTTCCAGCATTACAAACAATTACAAATAGATTATTAAAAACATAAGCAGTAATACTATGCCAGTCAAAAAAAATCCTTTCCCCAAGAATTTATACTTTTCCAACTCCTTTTTTGATAAATAAATATAATCATTTTTTAGTAACTCTTTTACAAAAATTCCTCCTGAAACTTGACTAAATATTAGCATAGAAAGGGATCCTGCATCCCAATAATTTCTGATTAAACCAACTACACCACATAAACCGATAATTAAACTCAACAAAAATGATCCTACCATCATAATATAGAATATCTGTGTTATTTTTTTCCATTTTTTACATGTTTTTATATAGAAATATAGAGATTTTATTATTAAAATAACAGTACAACACAGAAGCTCCATAAATTTTGCAATAGCCCAGAATCCACCGGCAATTAGTACATTCATCTATTCTTTACCTCCTGGTAATACTTTCTAACTTCCTCTTCTTTATTAGTTGGTATCTCTGCTTTTATATATTCTTTCGCATAATCTCCAAGCACACCGCCAGCAAGTCCAAACACAACCGGCATTCCAAATGTAGCCCCACCAATACCCCCTAACGCTGTTCCCGAAATAATTGGTGCTAAATCAGCAGCTATCACTTTATACCTGTTCCATCCGCTATACAATCTGCTGTCCTTTTGGATATCGTTAAGTGCCATGCCGATCCCTACCACTCCTCCTGCTTTGAAGAAGAATTTAGAGGCGGTTCCCCCATATCCATAGTATTCGCTCAGTGTTTTTGGCAGTTCGGTCGTTTTATCTACTACGAGTTCTGACGCTACAGAGAGTCCCATGTTAAATTTGCTTGGATGATATTCTTCCGGCGCATGAGGAGACTCCAAATGATTATTTTCATTGGGCATTCTTATTTCCGGGGTACCGGAAGAATTGATTACTTTATAATTTTTATCGACATCTGCCTGGATCCCCGGTAAACGGACGACAGGATGTTTCCAGTCCACTCCTAATCTCAGGTACCGGTTATATTCTTTGAACAGGCTGACGGCACTGTCTTGTGTAAAGCCTTCTTGTTTCAGGTAGGCGATTCCTTTGTTGTAAGAGTTCGTGTTTTCTGCGTACAGGAATCCTGAGGTTCCTTTTTCCGGTTCCTGTTCTGTCATAATCCGGTTCAGATTTCTCAGGGTATTTTCTATTTCCGTTTCGGTAGCAGGACTGCCATCTTTCTTTTGCAACAATGTTTTAGCCATCTGTCTGGCTGGAGATAGAGCGTCAGCAAATGCAAAATAGTTCCATCTCGTCCCCATCTGTGCCGTATAGGCTCCTGTGTTTCTATCTCCTGTCAGGCTTCCTGCGACGGCTCCCAAAGCGGTGCTGATGGCTTGTACGGTATCAGGGTGGGTGTCCATCCAGTCTCTTCCTTTTGTTTTTTCCATGTACGCCAAGGCAAATTCGTTCACGCTTCCCGATACGGCTCCTGACAATGCGTTCCCTCCGCTCATGCTTCCTGTCAGTGCGCCTATGGCTCCATGGAGAAGGAGTTTTTCTTTGGATCCTTCTTTCCATCCATAGTGGTCTGCCGCTTCATGGGTGCTTTGGTTACCCACTATGTTCATCATGTGGATAAGTTCCTGTTTTTCTTCTACTTTTGTCTTGTTGAAGATTTCTTTGAGTTTGTTTAGGCTGTTTAATAATAAATATATTAATCTGGCATAATCCCAACTAATAGCGCAATAAAGGCAATTATACCAAAACAAATTATTCCAAGTTGAATTCTAAACTTTCTTTTTTCAAGAATATGTTTAACATCTTTTTCTCTATTATCAATATTACTTTCCACAATTGCTTTACTCATTTCGTTAAATAACAGCCGGGTCTCTATCAAATACAAAAGCATCACGCTCACACCCAAAAATATTCGCACTATACCACTATCATAAAAATAAATATATATAAAAATTTCTGATGGCGCTACCAACCATATTAAAAATTTCAAAACGATAATTTTCCAGTTTGTTGGAGCAGATATTGTCTCTATTTCTACCTTTTTTAAAACCCATTTGGCTCCGACAAAAATATAAACTATACACATTAATGTATCTATCATATGCATTCCTTCCGCCGCTCTAATCAATTTCTTTCTGCATATTCTTTATCTCTTTTATCCTTTTCCTCATATGTTATCGGCAGGGAGGAGTTTCATGGACACGTCAGAGGAGCTGACGCGTTTCATTTGTTCCAGCCCCTGCTCCAGGTGGCGGATGTTCAGGATGTCTCCTTCTTTGATGGGAAATGCGTTTTTCCATGGGATGAGGGCGCTGTCTTTCCCGTAGATGATTTTATGCAGCCTGCCGAACTTTTCTCCCTGCCCCGATAAAATGATTTTGTCTATTCTAAATACTGGCTCAAGGGCAGCACCTTGCGTCTCTTCTTTTTCATTCAGGCTGCTTCCTATATTTTCTACACGGGGCATGCACAGCCGTTCCTGCCGCGCTTCTTCGAGCCTCTCCTCTCCTGTGTAATTTAAAACGGGAGCAGCTGATACCGCTCCCGTCATCATGGTTAAAAAATAAAGGCTGTTACGATTTTCCCCTGCATGATCGTTCTCCCAAAGTAATATTTCAAATGATTTCCTTATTTCCAATTATAGTTTACAGGGAAGGCATTGTAAATGTTTTCTTTGCTGCCCCTCTCCGCTTTAATTTCCTGCTGCGCCTTTTGCCAGCATGACAGACAGATCTTCTTTTTCTTCCTGCATATCCGTCTCCTTTGCCGCCGCTTTCGCCAGATCATCAATGGCGTAAACGAGGGGTTCTTTTCCTTCATCGGGAGTAAGGAGCATCATCACATCTATATGGTCATTTTCACGGAAGAAATACGCTCTGCCGTAAAAGGGCAGGATGAGTCCGTCGGAATCAAAGGTAATTTTCGCGCCCATCGTATAGAGATAGGCTTCGTCGGCTGTCAGTTTGCGATACGGCTCGAAATCGGACAGGGTGATTTTCACGCCTTCTCCTAATTCTCCCACCACATTCTTTGCCCAGTTCTTCATTACCTCTTCCGCCCCTTTGCGCAGCGGCGAGTCCTCATCCAGAAAAGCGCGGTTCATGCGGGAAAGGCTTCTCCATTCTTTTACGGTCAGGTATTCCCGGAAGAACGGTTTCAATGTATCCGCTCCCGCAGGAGGCAGCTTGGCGGTGACAATATAACCGTAAGCGAATTTTCGGCTTTTTTGAAGCATGACGGAAAGCTGCCCCATGTGATAGGGATAGGTGAAATCGTGGAACTTCAGTTCCTGCTGTTCAGGGATATCCTGATAGGTAAACGCAGGCGGCAGATGTGCTTTCGCAATAGACTGCAAGTCATAAGCAGACGCGCCGCCGGAAATACAGAGAACCGTCATAAAGACTGCCGCCGTTTTCTTCCAACTCATGTGCCGCTCCTTTCCAGTCCATAGAAGGCATAAAGTAAATTTTTCCCGATTTTTTCCGCCGCCGTATGGCTTCCCTGTACGATAATGAGATAATACATGCCGCCCTGCCTGTATAGATTCGTATAGACCCACATCGGATAGGACAAGTGTCTTTCGTCGGAAATAATCACCCGCGCTTCCTGGGTCCAGCGATAGGTGCCGTCATGATTTTTATAGGCATGCCACGGTGAAAAAGAAACCAGTTCCGCCTGCAGCTTCTGCCCTTTGATTTCATCCAAACGGCTGTTCAGCATCCGCTGATATTCTTCTATGCTGATTTTCGGCAGGCCGAAGAGGGAGTGCGGCCGTGTCGCATCTTCATGGAATGCGCGCTCCCAAAACCGGGCAGCCTTTTCCCCTTTCCCATGGAAGAAGGCTTCTTCCGTTCCTTTCACAACAGAGACGGAAGCGGAGTAGGTACCGCGGATATCAGATTTCCTGATCTGGTACAGATGAAGGGAGTCGTAAGGGTACGGCGCCCGGTCAGGGTACATGTCCATTCCCGGAGGCGTGGTGAGGAAGTACATCACTGCCGCCCAATCTGTTTTCCCGTAATCTTTCCGGTGTCCCGATTTCTTAAATACGGTTTCCGCGCGGCTGCCCCCTCCGTCGGTAATCTGCACGTCTTCCCCGAAAGACAGTTTCCCCAGTCCGTCGATGACGAGATCCTCCGCCTCCGCGTAAAGACAGCCTGCCAGAATGAAAGCGGACAGAGCCGCCATGATTTTTTTGAACATGGAATTCTCCTGTAATATATCATTTATCTTTTCATTGTAAGGAATCAGGGATATTTTCTCAAGTCAGGCATTTCTGTCTCCCACAAAAAATATCCCGCCATGGGTTACACAGCGGGATATTTTATTTAAATACTTATTGCACGTCAGCTTGCCCATCAGCGGTTTCCGCCGTCCGGGGTTCCGCGTTATGCTGCACGGAGAGCCTGCGGTAGCGGGCAAGCCCCGTACCTGCCGGAATCAGCTTGCCGATAATGACGTTTTCTTTGAGGCCGAGAAGCGGATCCACTTTCCCTTTGATTGCCGCTTCCGTAAGAACTCTGGTGGTTTCCTGGAAAGAAGCCGCTGAGAGGAAGGAATCTGTCGCCAGCGCTGCTTTCGTCGTACCGAGAAGCAGGTTCTCACCCACCGCCGGTTTCTTTCCTTCATCTTCCAGATGTTCGTTCATGACGCGGTAAGCCACGATGTCCACCGTCTGTCCCGGAAGCCATTCGGAATCTCCGGGGTCATCGATTTTGATCTTGCGGAGCATCTGATGGACGATGATTTCAATGTGCTTGTCATTGATTTCAACACCCTGGGACCGGTAAACTTTCTGCACTTCCTTGACGATATAGTTCTGGGTCGCCTGTACGCCGAGGACACGGAGAATATCGTGGGGATTGATATTCCCTTCGATGAGGCGAGTACCTGCTTCGATTTCATCGCCTTCATTGACGGAAATCCTCTTTCCGAACGGAATCTTGTAGGTATCGGACGTCTCTTCATTGGTCACGGTAACAATCTTGATATTCGCATTTTCCGGAGAGTCTTCAATGGTGACTTTGCCGGCGATATTGGAGATGATCGCGTTCCCTTTCGGCTTGCGCGCTTCAAACAATTCTTCGACACGGGGCAGACCCTGGGTAATATCTTCTGCCGTTGCGACACCGCCCGTATGGAACGTACGCATGGTCAGCTGGGTGCCCGGTTCGCCGATGGACTGTGCGGCGATGATGCCTACCGATTCGCCGATTTCCACATGGCGGCCTGTTGCCAGGTTCCTGCCATAGCACTTCGCGCATACGCCGTGTTCAGAATGGCAGGTCAGAATGGAACGGACTTTCAGACGGTCATAATGCTTTTCAATTTCAGCAGCCTGGTCGTCAGTGATTTCTTCATTCTTCGCGGCAATGATTTCTCCCGTTTCCGGATTCACCACATCTTCCAGCGGGCAGCGGCCGGCGATACGGTCAGCCAGAGACTCGATGAGACCCCCGGCTTCCGTAATTTTGCGGACTTCTACGCCTTCCGTGCCTTCCATGCGTACGGAAATCACCGGAATATCGGCAGCCAGAAGTTTTTCAGCCGCTTCCGCCGTAAGGACGGTTCCCTGCGCCAGCACTTCTTCTCCTTTGCGGTTCAGAGCCGGCGTTTCCAATTTCTTTTCAAAGAAGCGGACTGTCACATGATGTTTCACGATACTCTTGTATTCCGCTGCGACATCCTCCACACCGAAGGTAACGGTTTTCGGTTCACCCGCTTCTCCTTCCGCTGTGGGAACGGTAACAACAACGGAATCAACGAGGAAACGATTCATAAGGGCCACATCGGACGCATCTAGTGTTTTCCCCTTCACAAGGAGAATTTCCCCGCTGCGCCGGTTCATGACGTCTTCTTCGAGAATGGAACCGTCCAATTCAGCGCGGTGGACATTGTAACGGCTGCGGACAGCCGCCTTGGAAACCAGTTTATTCCATTCACGATCGAAATTGAGTGTCTGCACATCGCAGTCTTCTTCCCGAATGATGACATCCTGGGAAACATCGACAAGGCGGCGTGTGAGGTAACCGGAGTCTGCCGTACGGAGAGCCGTATCGGCAAGACCCTTGCGGGCGCCATGGGAAGACGTAAAGTAGTCAAGGACGGTCAGCCCTTCACGGAAGTTTGCCTTAACAGGCAATTCTACCGTTTTACCGGATGTATCGGCAATCAGGCCGCGCATCCCCGCCAGCTGACGGATCTGGTTATCGTTGCCGCGGGCGCCGGACTGGGCCATCATGGTGAGCGGATTCATTTTCGTCATGGACGCTTTCATCGCTTCACCGACATCATTGGTCGCTTTTTCCCAAATTTTAACGACTTTCCTGTATCTTTCGTCATCCGTCATCAGGCCGCGGCGGAAATATTCCTTGATTTTTTCAATCTGCGCTTCACTTGCGGACAGGATATCATTTTTGGCTTCCGGTACAGCCACGTCATAAATGCCGATAGAAATGCCGGAAACAAGGGCATAATGGAATCCGAGGGCTTTAATGGAGTCCAGGAGATCTCCCGTTTCTTTGAAGCCCAGCTTCTTGAAGCAGTCATTGACAAGTTTGCCCATCTGCTTCTTGCCGATGGTGATGCCGAGACCTTCTTTTCCGTCAGGGCGTTTATAAAAGAAGCGGAGAGGTTCGGGAATGGCATAATTGAAAATCAGGCGCCCCGGGGTCGTGATGACAAGACCGTGCCCCGGTATGTCCACTTTAATAAAATCATGGATCTGTACCTGGTTCAGTGCATAGGCCAGCATGACCTCATCGTAATTGGTAAAGGCGTGGAATTTCGAGGGGTCAAGCGCGTCTTCCTCTTCCTTGCTTTCTTTTACAATGGTCAGATAGTATGATCCCAGAATCATATCCTGGGAAGGAATGGCGACAGGTTTGCCGTCTTTCGTAGACAGGATATTGTTGATGGAAAGCATGAGCGTTCTCGCTTCCGCCTGCGCTTCCACGGACAGAGGCAGATGGCACGCCATCTGATCGCCGTCAAAGTCCGCATTGTAACCCGGGCAGACAAGGGGATGCAATTTGATTGCCCTGCCTTCCCACAGAATCGGTTCAAACGCCTGGATGCCGAGGCGGTGGAGTGTCGGAGCGCGGTTAAGAAGTACGGGATGTTCTTTAATAACATCGCCAAGGACGTCCCAGACTTCAGGGGACAACTTGTCCACTTTTTTCCGTGCCGATTTCAGATTGCTCGCCAAACCGCGGGCGATCAGTTCATGCATGATGAACGGTTTGAAAAGTTCGATCGCCATTTCTTTCGGCAGGCCGCACTGGTACATTTTCAGTTCAGGACCGACTACGATAACAGAACGGCCGGAATAGTCGACACGTTTCCCCAAAAGGTTCTGGCGGAAACGGCCCTGCTTGCCTTTCAGCATATCGGAAAGGGATTTCAGGGGACGGTTTCCCGGGCCGCTGACCGCTCTGCCGCGGCGGCCGTTATCTATGAGGGCATCGACAGCTTCCTGCAGCATACGTTTTTCATTTCTGACGATGATTTCAGGCGCACCCATGTCCATCAGTCTTTTCAGACGGTTATTTCTGTTGATGACACGGCGGTAAAGATCGTTCAGGTCGCTCGTAGCAAAACGCCCGCCGTCAAGCTGCACCATCGGACGAAGGTCCGGCGGTATAACGGGCAGCACGGTGAGGATCATCCATTCTGGCTTATTGCCCGATTTGCGGAAAGCTTCCACTTCTTCCAGCCGGCGGATACTGCGGACTTTGCGCTGGTTGCTGCTGCTGTCCACATCTTCGCGGAGCTGTTTTTCCAAGGCTTCCAGATCCAGCTGGCGGAGAAGTTTCTGAATAGCTTCCGCCCCCATCTGCGCCTCAAAAGAACCGGCGCCGTATTCCTGGACGGCCTGCTGGTATTCCTGTTCATTTAAAACCTGCTTATCCAGAAGTTTCGTTTCGCCTTTATTGATTACAATGTAGGCAGCGAAATAAAGGACTCTTTCAAGCTGGCGAGGAGACACGTCAAGAATGAGGCCGATGCGGCTCGGCGTTCCCTTGAAATACCAGATATGAGATACCGGGCACGCCAGATCAATATGGCCCATACGTTCACGGCGTACTTTGGAGCTTGTCACTTCCACGCCGCACTTATCGCAGACCGTGCCCTTATAACGCATTTTTTTATACTTGCCGCACTTACATTCCCAGTCTTTCGTCGGTCCGAAAATCTTTTCGCAGAAAAGACCGTCCGGTTCTGCTTTCAGTGTACGGTAGTTGATTGTTTCCGGCTTCGTTACTTCTCCGTGAGACCATAATCTGATCGTTTCCGGAGACGCAATACCGATTTTCATGGAGTCAAATTCATTTACGTCTAACAATTGCTCAATGCTCCTTTCCGGAAATCAGGCATCCGGGTCATCGACAAGACCCGCTTCAGTTTCTATATCAGTTTCAGTAAAAGCCGCTTCTTCATTTGCAGGAGCCGCCGCTTCCGCTTCCAGCGTATCATTGAAAGAAGCCGTATCATCTGCCGGCACTTCTTTCCCTTCTCCGGTCATGCTGGATTCCATGGCGTTTCTGGCTGCGGAAACGGAATCCTCACCTTCCATGGCCGCTTTCACTTCGTCTTTATGCCAGCGTTCGCCGCTATTGGAGGGTTCCAGATCGCTTTCGTCCAGCTCTTTCATGACAACTTCCTCTTTGTCTTCATTTAGGACGCGGACATCCAACCCGATGGATTGGAGTTCTTTCATAAGAACCTTAAAGGATTCGGGAACACCGGGACTCGGAATGTTTTCGCCTTTGACGATTTTTTCATAGGCTTTGACACGGCCGATGACATCATCAGATTTTACCGTCAGGATTTCCTGTAAGGTGTACGCGGCACCATATGCTTCCAGTGCCCAGACTTCCATTTCACCGAAACGCTGGCCGCCGAACTGCGCCTTGCCGCCCAGCGGCTGCTGGGTCACAAGGGAGTACGGGCCGGTAGAACGGGCATGGATCTTATCATCGACAAGATGATGGAGTTTCAGCATGTATTTCCAGCCGATCGTCACCTGTCCGTCCAGCTTCTCGCCGGTACGTCCGTCATAAAGATCGGATTTCGCATTGACCGGAAGTCCTGCAGCAGCAAGGGTGGCAGCCAGGTCTTCATCGCGGCAGCCGTCAAATACAGGGGTCGCGATGTGGACACCGGATTCTGTCGATTCGGGCATGCCGTAGGTATCAAAATCATAGCCTGCTTCACGGAGCCGCTTTTCAAGCGCTTTCGCCTTTACGGGATCTGTCTTGGCTTCTTTGATTTCTTCGCCGAGCATATGGCAGGCCCAGGACAAATGAATTTCCAGGATCTGCCCGATATTCATTCGCGAAGGAACGCCAAGGGGGTTCAGCACCAAATCGACAGGACGTCCGTCAGGAGTAAAGGGCATATCTTCAACAGGCAGAATGCGGGAGCATACGCACTTGTTACCGTGGCGCCCCGCCATTTTGTCGCCTTCGCGGAGTTTCCGTTTCTGCGCAACGTAAACGCGGACGAGCTTATTTACGCCCGGCGCCAGTTCATCGCCGTTTTCACGGGTAAATTCCTTGACGTCGACCACTTTCCCGAATTCTCCATGCGGCACACGGAGAGATGTATCACGGACTTCTCTTTCCTTATCGCCGAAAATGGCACGGAGAAGACGTTCTTCCGGAGTCAGTTCCGTTTCCCCTTTCGGCGTTACTTTGCCGACAAGGATATCGCCGGGGCGTACATCGGCGCCGATACGGATAATACCGTTTTCATCAAGATTCTTCAAAGCGTCGTCGCTGACGGATGCCAGCTCTCTTGTAATCTCTTCTTCGCCCAGCTTCGTATCACGGGCATCACACTCGTATTCTTCAATATGGATAGAGGTGTACAGGTCATCTTTGCAGAGACGTTCAGAAATGAGCACGGCGTCTTCATGGTTATATCCTTCCCAGGATACGAACGCCACAAGCACGTTGTGTCCGAGAGCCAGCTCGCCTCCGTCGGTGGACATGCCATCTGCCAGTGTCTGCCCGGCTTCGACCTTGTCCCCTTTGTATACGATGGGATGCTGGTTGATGCAGGTGCTCTGGTTGGACCGGAGGAACTTAATCAGGTCATAAGTATCATATTCGCCGTTATCCGCGCGGACGATAATCTGTTTCCCGTTGACAGAGGTAACCACGCCTGACCGTTTTGCAAGAACGCAGACACCGGAGTCCTGGCCGGCCACCCATTCCATACCCGTGCCTACAAGAGGCGCTTCCGGGCGGAGGAGCGGTACCGCCTGCCTCTGCATATTGGCGCCCATGAGCGCACGGTTCGTATCATCATGCTCAAGAAACGGAATGAGAGACGTACCGATAGAAACGACCTGCTTCGGAGAAACGTCCATGAGATCCACTTCTTCAGGAGAAGCTTCCAGAACATCAGGGCCACGGCGGCAGGCCACATACCGGTTCAGGAACGCGCCGGTATCTGACAGCGGCTCGCTGGCCTGGGCAATAACTTTATTTTCTTCAATATCAGCCGTCACATAGAGACATTCATTAGTCACTTCGTGGGTCTTCGGGTTAATCCGGCGGTACGGCGTTTCAATCAGGCCGTACTTGTTGACAATTCCGTAATTGGACAGTGAGGAAATAAGTCCGATATTCGGACCTTCCGGCGTTTCTACGGGGCACATACGCCCATAATGGGAATAATGCACGTCGCGGACTTCAAACCCTGCACGTTCACGAGACAGCCCTCCCGGCCCCAAAGCGGACAGACGACGCTTATGCGTCAGCTCCGCCAATGGGTTCGTCTGATCCATAAACTGGGACAGCTGGGAACTGCCGAAGAATTCCTTGATGGCTGCCACAACAGGACGGATATTGACGAGCGCCTGGGCGGTCATCTTGTCCTGATCCTGGGTAGTCATTCTTTCGCGAACCACACGTTCCATACGGGACAAGCCGATGCGGAACTGGTTCTGGAGCAGTTCGCCGACACAGCGGACACGGCGGTTGCCGAGATGGTCGATATCATCGGGGCACCCATAGCCCTGGATCATATTCAAAAGATAGTCTACCGCCGCGATAATATCCGCGCGGTCAAGAATCCGATAGCTGTCATCACGCATTCCATTGGAGCAGATCACCTTGACAGGTGTTCCGTCCTCTTTCTGGGTCATGACTTCCACCATTTCTACCTTACTGAACACGCCGCTCTTCTTCAGGATCGCGATGGCTTCCTCGTCGATAAGGGCATTCCCCTGGATAATAATTTCACCGGTTTCCGTATCCACGATAGGCCCTTCCGTACGGTGGCCCTTGAGGCGGTTTTCCCAGGAGAGTTTCTTATTCAGCTTGTAACGTCCGACCTTCGCCAGATCATAACGGCGGGGATCATAAAAGAAGTTGCGGAGCAGGGTCGTGCCGCTTTCTTCTGTCGCCGGTTCGCCGGGACGGAGCTTTTTATAAATAGCGATGAGTGCTTCTTTTGTATTCTGCGTTTCATCCTTCTTGAGCGTCTCTTCGATATGGATATCATTATTGAAAAGCTCCATGATTTCTTCATTGGAAGAGAACCCCAGCGCACGGATGAGGTACGTCACGGGCATCTTGCGGTTACGGTCGATACGAACGGAAATAATGCCGTTGGCATCAGTTTCCAGTTCGATCCACGCGCCGCGGTTCGGAATGAGCTGGGCGGAATAGATTTCCTTCCCGAAAGTGTCCATTTCCTTTTTGTAGTATACGCCGGGAGAGCGGACAAGCTGGGAAACAATAACACGTTCGGCGCCATTGATAATAAATGTGCCCGTATCCGTCATAATCGGGAAATCGCCCATGAAAAGATCATGCTCCTTGATTTCGCCGGTTTCCTTATTGACGAGCTGGACTTTGACCTGCAGCGGAGCGGAATAAGTAGCATCTCTCGTCTTGCATTCATCGATGCTGTACTTTTCTTTCTTGAAATAGTATTCGCCGAAATGCAGCGCCCATTTATGAGCACTATCCTCGATAGGAGAAATATCCGCAAATACATCCCTCAGCCCTTCTTTACAGAACCATTCGTAAGATTTGGTCTGCAAATCGAGCAGATGGGGCATCCCCAGAACTTCCTGAGCTCTGGCGTAGGTATATCTTTTCTTAGTACCTACCTGGACGGGTCTGAACATTTTGCTGTTAGGCATTCCACGCCTCACCCTTTCCTTCCATATAAAATCTGAATTTCCAACACATGGGAACAGGAATGAAAAGAGGACAAGGCCAAGGAAACACCGATTAAGCCACAAAATATCCTGTACTTCATCAGTGTTCCCGATTTGAGCCGGGCTCCTCTTTTCTTCGCGAGCCTTCTCACTATATATAAATAGAGACTGTAAAACATAATTTTACACGAGCGAAAAACATTCCGCAATATAAATTCATTTTCACCTAAAATATTTTCTCTATATCTTTCTATAAAAATATTTTAGTTATAGATAAAAACTTATTTGCTATTAAAATATTTTATTTTAATATTTTCCTCTTGCTTTTCCCTGTAAAATATGCTACCGATTTATTCTATCATTTAATTCTCTCTATTGCAACAAAACCCGTTCCTCTATGAAGGCTTAAAAAATGATCCATAAAAAAACTCCCTCTGCCAGAGAAGGAGTTTTCATTCCTGCAGTTTGCCCGTCACCGATCAGTCTTCCATGATCTCAAAGTCGTCTTTCCCGACACCGCAGAGCGGGCACTTGAAATCGTCAGGCAGATCTTCCCACTTGGTTCCTGGGGCAATTCCATTATCCGGGTCACCTAAAGCCTCATCATAAATCCATCCGCAAACTTTGCATACATACTTCTTCATCCTTATTCTCCTCTCCACAGTCCGTGCAAATTGCAATACTCATACGCCGCTACAACTTCATCCCCTTCGGCAAGAACGAAATCAGCCACCGGTTTCATGCCCGGTTTCAGATCCACCTGCTGGCTTCCGTTCTTCGTTTCCAGAACAATCCAGGTGATATAGTGGCTTTCCAGCATGGGATGCTCTACAGCGCCGACTGCCACATGCACTTTCGATCCGTCTTTCGTGATAACGGGAACATGCTTCTCACCGGCAGCATCTGTAGTATTGGGAATCAATTCTTCAATCTCCGCATTCCTGCAGAACATGTCTTCCCCGCTCTCTCCAAGAACAGCGACTGCTTTGCCGCACTTTTTACAGCGATAAAATTTCATCATCCGCTCCTCTCCCAGGCATCCGCCTGTTAAACTTTCTTTTTCAGGATTCTTCCTGAAATACTCCATTCGTATTATATCACCGCTTTCAGGAAACTTCCCCTCCTTTTCCCATATTTTCCTGAATCCCCACGCAAAAAGAGTTCTCTCCGTCAGGAAAGAACCCTTTCGTGTTTCTATCTCCGCTTTACCTCTTATTCAATCACCATGAGAAGGTCGCCTGATTCGATACGGCTGCCCGCCTTCACATGAATCTCACTTACAATGCCGTCCACAGGAGAAGTGATCGTCGTTTCCATCTTCATGGCTTCTGTGACAATCACCGGCTCGCCTTTCTTCACATGCCCGCCTTTTTCCGCAAGCACTTTCACGACGGATCCCGACAGGGTCGCCCCTACCTCGCCGGGAATATCCTTATCCGCTTTCCTTGCGGTCACTGCAGATTCCGCCACATGCCTGTCATGAATTTTAATTTCACGGGGCATGCCGTTCAGCTCAAACTGGATACGGCGGTTTCCTTCTCCGTCAGGTTTCGTGATCCCGTCAAGACGAATAAGGAGCATCTTCCCTTCTTCTATATTCACTCGGATTTCCTCGCTCGGTTTCATCCCGAAGAAGAACGTCGGCGTATCCAGGACGGACAGGTCGCCATACTGATGATAGCGGTCCATATAATCACTGAAAACTTTCGGATAAATACAGTAAGAGGAAATATCTTCTTCCCGCGTGGACATATGCCTGCCCTTCATTTCTGCTTTCACCGCGGCGAAGTCCACATCCTGCGGATGAGATTCCAGATGGGGTTCTTCCCCGCGCAAAATAATCTTCTGCAGCTTTTCAGGGAATCCGCCGTAAGGAACACCCAATTTCCCATCAAAGAAATCAACCACGGACTGCGGGAAATCAAGGGCCGCCCCCTTCGCATAAATATCTTCTTCCATCAGATGGTTCTGCACCATGAAGAGTGTCATATCACCGACCACCTTAGACGACGGCGTTACTTTGATAATATCGCCGAACATCATATTCACCTTGGCATACATGCGGCAGACTTCCGGCCAGCGGTCTCCCAGTCCCACAGCAGTCGCCTGCTGGCGAAGATTGGAGAACTGTCCTCCCGGCATTTCATGCTGGAAAAGCGTGGTATTCGGACTTGCCATCCGGCTGTCCACCCCCGCGTAGTAGGGACGGATGCCCTGCCAGTAGCGGTCAATCGTTTCCAAGGCTTCGATATCCAGTTTCGGCTGGCGGGGATTGTTCTGGAGCGCATAGTACAGCGCCGTCATGGACGGCTGGCTCGTACCGTTTGAAAGCGCGCCTATCGCCACATCGACAATATCCACGCCGGCTTCCGCCGCCTTTGCATAGCTGTACAGCGTCAGTCCGCCGCCTTCATGGCTGTGGAGGTGTATCGGAAGATCCACAGCATCTTTTAACGCCGCCACAAGAGCGTATGCCGCTTCCGGTTTCAAAAGTCCCGCCATATCCTTGACAGCGATCAGGTTGGCACCGGCATTCTGCATTTCCTTCGCCAGATCCGTATAATATTTCAAAGAATATTTCTGCCGCTTCGGATCCATGATATCCCCGGTGTAACAGAAGCACGCTTCTGCCAGCTTGCCCTTCTTGCGGACTTCATCAATGGAAATCGTCATGTGGCTCAGCTGGTTCAGGCAGTCAAAGATGCGGAACACGTCAATCCCATTATCTGCCGCCTCATCAATGAAATGGCGGACCACATTTTCAGGATAATTCGTATACCCTACCGTATTCGCGCCGCGGGTAAGCATCTGGAAAAGGATATTCGGCGCTGCTTTACGCATCTGGCGGAGCCGTTCCCAGGGACTTTCGTCAAGGAAACGATAAGCCACATCAAATGTCGCGCCGCCCCAGTTTTCAAAAGAGAAGAGCTGCGGCACATGACATGCGGTGTAACGGATCGCGTTCATGATATCGTGTGTCCTCACACGGGTCGCCAAAAGTGACTGGTGGGCATCACGATATGTCGTATCCATGATCATCAGTTCTTTCTGATCCATGACCCATTTGGAAAATTTTTCAGGTCCCCATTCTTCCAGCATCTGCCTTGTACCGCGGGGTACTGTTTCCCCCTCTGCCGAAAGAGGCGCTACCGGAGCGAAATCGGGTTTTTCTTTCGCACCCGCCCCGGCATAGCCGTTGACGGTGATATCTCCGATATAGTGGAGCAGCTTCGTACCGCGGTCGCTGATTGCTTCAGGTTCATCCAGAAGCTGCGGATGGCGGTCGATGTAATTGACATCACAGAGACCTTCCTGGAAATCCTTCGTGCGGAGCATATTCTGAAGGAAATATATATTTGTCTTCACACCGCTGATACGGAATTCATCAAGGCAGCGGAGCATTCTGTGCACTGTGTCTTTCGCATGGAGCGCATGGGCCGTCACCTTGACCAGGAGTGAATCATAGTAAGGAGTAATCACCGCTCCCGTATACGCCGTACCAGCGTCCAGACGGATACCGGGGCCGCCGCCGGAACGGTAGGCGATAATCTTGCCCGTGTCAGGCATGAAACCGTTCTGCGGATCCTCCGTCGTGATGCGGCACTGGATCGCCACCCCCTTGAACCAGATCGTCGGCTGCAGACCGATTGCCACTTCCGGACTATCCACCGAATAGCCTTCAGCAATAAGAATCTGTGTCTTCACGATATCCACATCGGTAATCATTTCCGTGACCGTATGTTCCACCTGCACACGGGGATTCACTTCAATGAAATAGAAATGCTCTTCATCCTGATCCACAAGGAACTCCACCGTCCCCGCATTGAGGTAATTGACATTCTTCATCAGTTTGACGGCGGCACTGCAGATATCATCGCGCAGTTTCTGCGGAAGCGACCAGGCAGGCGCCATTTCAATCACTTTCTGATGGCGGCGCTGGATAGAGCAGTCACGTTCAAACAGATGAATAACATGTCCCGCTTCATCACCGAGGATCTGTACCTCGATATGCTTCGGATTCATGATACATTTTTCCACATACACTTCGTCGCTGCCGAAAGCCATTTTCGCTTCCGATTTCGCGCGGTGATACGCTTCCTCCAGATCTTCCATGCGGTCCACATTCCGCATACCCCGTCCGCCGCCGCCGTTGACCGCTTTAATCATGACAGGGAAACCGTATTTCTCGGCAAAAGCTCTGACCTCATCAAAGCTTTCCACAGCACCGTTTGTGCCGGGAATCATGGGAATCTGCGCCTTTTCCGCCTGGATACGGGCATTTACCTTGTCACCGAACATGATCAGATGTTCCACACGCGGCCCGATGAAAATAAGTCCTTCCTCCTGACAGCGTTTCGCCAGCTCCGCATTTTCCGCAAGGAATCCGTAGCCGGGATGGACAGCATCCACATGATGCTCCTTACAGATACGGATAATATCCTCTATATCCAGGTAAGCATCAATCGGTTTGTCCCCTTCCCCCACCAGGTACGCTTCGTCAGCACGGTTCCGATGAAGGGACAGCACATCTTCTTTGGAATAAACAGCCACCGTCCTGATACCCAGCTCACTGCAGGCACGGAATACACGGATGGCGATCTCGCCTCTGTTGGCCACCAGGACCTTCCGGATTTTTCTCATAAGCAACTCCCCCCTATGTATCGATTGCATTCTTTCAGATGAAAAGCGCATATATATTTTTTATTGTACTCAGCGCCGATGTACATTTCAATAGAAAACCACCGATTACAGAAATAAAACGCCTGCGCCGGCAAAAAAGGCCGTGACATTTCCATCACAGCCTTTCATTTCCTTATTCGCCGAGAATCGCGTCGCCCTTGGCGATATTCGCGCGGATTGTCGCGCAGCACGCCTTGAATCGGGCCATTTCCTCTTCCGTCAGATTGTATTCTATAACCTTTTCCACGCCATTCGCACCGATAACAGCCGGCACGCCGCAGAAAATACCAAACTCGCCGTATTCGCCGTCCAGCGGAGCCGAGCAGGGAAGAATACGCTTTTCATCATGAAGAATCGTGCGAACCAAAGTCGCTCCCGCCGAAGCAATGCCGTACTCCGTACACTGCTTGCCGGAATAAGTCACCCATCCGCCTTTAATAGTGCGTTCCTGTACTTCCTCTTTATCAAACCGGAACTTCGGATCACTTTCCATTTCCGACAGAGGCTTGCCGTAAAAAGTTATCTGCGACCAGGGAACAATCTGGGAATTTCCGTGCTCTCCAAGCATGAACGCCGTAAAGCCGCGGGAATCAAGGCCCGTTTGTTCCGATATCGCGTGAATCAGACGGGAAGAATCGAGAAGTGTCCCCGTACCCATGACATGCCCCTTCGGCAGGCCGCTCTTACGGGCGATCAGATTCGCCACCACGTCACAGGGATTCGTGATACTTACAAAAAGTCCGTGAAATCCGGCGGCCATAACCTTCGGGACATAATCGGCCACCTGTTTCACACTGTTTTCCAATTCCCCGTCGCGGCTGCCGGAAGCGCAAAGCGTGATATCGCCTACAGCATTCACGATGACGTCGCAGTTCTTCAGTCCCGCATAATCGGACGCCTTGTAAACAACATGATTCGGCATGTACATAACCGCATCATTCAGATCCTGTACCTCGCTTGTCACTTTGCTTTCTTTCAAATCACAGAGAAGCACTTCATCGGCAATCCCCATCATTCCCAAATTAAACGCTACATGGGCACCTACATGTCCTACGCCGACAATACCTACCATTCTCTTCTTAATCGCCATAATGCTCCCTCCATTCCTTCCACATGAACCGTCCCCGACGGACGAATCAGAAAAAGAACTTCTCTTCCGCCTTGGAAAAGATCTGTCCTTAATAGCTTATTGCGTATGATAACACATTTCAAGCCCTCTGAACAATAGGAAAACACCATCAGGGAAATATTTTCTCCCTGCCGGCAGCCGCTTCCGTCCGTAATCTAAAACATGCAGTCATACCCCGGCAAGCTGAAAGGAGCATACAAAAAAGATCGGACTCCCCTGTCATGAAATCCGATCCTTTTACAGGCATTCCTTTTTATATCAGGATCACCCTCTTATGCCGCGCAGGAAGCGGAAGAAATCACGGAGCGCTTCCGCGTGGTCTCCTCCAAAACAATCCTTCTCCTTGAAGTGGTACTTTTTCACTTCGTCTCCAACAGCAATATGAACCTTTCTTGCATTTTCATCAATCTCCACTCCGGAAACGGCACTGGCCGGTACCATTTCCACACCGTCCGCCGAATCACTGCCAAGAATGGTATGACTGACCAGACTGCCCAGTCCGGCTCCACGTTCCCCGCTGTACTTCATAATTTTCATCGTCATAGGATTGGGAAGGGCGGGGATAAAGAAAATACTTTCATCCGTATAAGCGATCACCAAATGATGCTCCGCATTCCAGGGGCAGTCAATCACATGAAATTCTTCCTCAGACAGCTGCGGCACCATTTCTTTCACGAACCTCTTCATTTCCTGCTGTGCATATCCCGGCGCCAGGCTGTCCCTCTTTTTCTTCATGTAAATCATCATGCCTATACCCACGATAAACATAGCTGCCGGTATCAATGCTATTTCCATACCCATAAATACTCTCCTTTACATTTCAAATACATGCAACCGTGCTTTTTGCCAGGGACTTTCCGGATCGCGGAGCAGTCCTTCTGCGATTCCCATGATTCCGCCGGGCATCTGCTTCATACCGCCCCACATGCACCTGCCGATCACATATCCCGCCGCAAATTCTTTCCAGTCGCCATACACTGCGCAGCACTTCTTATGTGCTTCTTCCATATAACACCATGCTTTTTCTTCCGTAATATATCCGCATTCAAAGCAGCAGCGCGCGATCAGCACCAGCCGCCCCATGTCCCACGCAAGAACAGATTGATTCCGTAAATCCGCCTGGGAACTGATATATCCTTTTTCTGTCAGGGATTCTATCATCTCCTTTACATTTTTCATATAACGGGGTGTGTCAAGTTGTTCATCCGGTGTCAGGATTTCATCGGTAATAGACGGCGATATGCCGGCAGAAAACAACTTAATCGCATCAAAGTACACGCGGTGTCCTCGTTCCAGCAGCCATTCCAGCGTATGCAAAGCGCTTTCTTCATCAATAATATCATAGTAAGCCGCTAAATTATTTCTAATTTCCTCTTTCTCAGAGCCGGTTTCCAATGAATCACAGTAATACATAGTCTGCTCCGCATTCACAGCACCTATATTCAAAACAGACTGCTGCAAAGGAGAAAGTTTCTTTCCTAACGGATTTTTTTGATATTTCTTATGGCTTATTACTTTCAATAATCTCGAAAAAAAAGACAATCCTGCGTTCCTCCTTACATGTAAAGACAATACTCCACACCTGTAAAGCATTCCCGTTTATTATACTTTACCTCCTTATCCTTATCAATCCTCCGGTTCCCCGCACTGCAGCCGCATAGAGATCCGTACTGGGTAAAACATCCTTTCCGCCCTTGCTGCCGGTTTCTACAATAAACACGTCAGCGCCATGCAGTATGCTGTCCCCGCCGTTACGAAAAACCTGTTCCGCTTCCGCACATGCGCCGTACGAAGCGTTTATCAGGTACCGTTTTGATTTATTGGTATTCTTCATTTGACACCCTTTCCACTTTTGAACAGCAAAAAACAGTAAACCATTATTTTTGATTGACTGTTTCCTGCATTCCTATATTTTTTATTTAACACTTGCTCAAAAACCTGATGGCAGACTGTCTTGCTTTCTCTATCTTTTCAGGCTCCATATTTTCTACAGCAGTTGAAGATATCCATTTTTTGCTGAACAATGTTTGCGCTGCTTCTATCATCATTCCGCAGGCATATAAGTCTTTCTCTTCTGTAATGGCTTGAACAAATACTTCTTTTGTTTTCGCCCGCAGCATTTCCCGTTCCACTCTATGAAATGACATCTGCATAAGACTTGCTGCAGACCATGCCCGGCAAAGGGCATCTTTATCCCTGAATATTTGTCTTGTTAAAATATCAATTTCTTTTGATGAGCCTATCCACCCGAAAGCGATGATAATTTTACGGCGAAGAATATTTTCATTTGTATCAATAAGTGAAACAAGAACAGGAATAAGCCGATCGCAGAATGATATATAAAAATCTCTATGCTTCAACTTGGAAAGAGTTTCCGCTATGAGAAACGCGGTCAATATCTTTAACTTTTCATCCCTGACTGTATCCAGCTGTTCAAATAAAAACGCAAGGCCTTCTCTTCCGTGTTGATCAAAGCTGCTTTCTAAATGCAGCTTTTTATCTTCTTCCCAGTCTTTACAAATAAGCCGATAATGATATGCCGCATCTTTGCAGGCTCCTAAATCAGCAATAAATCGGATTCTTTGATCGTCAGGAAAATTCTGTTCCGCTAATTTACGGTATGATTTTTGCAAATCTTCTTTTGTAAGGTTCAGGCGGCGGATTTGTTCCGCTTCAAGCGCCTGTAATATCTTATCCGTTGAACCGGACATTGCTTTTATCTCCTTGTTCATTGCTGTTTTCATGCTTCTTGGAGTATTTTAAACTCTCAAAGCATTTATGGCTGCCTCCCTATGATTATAAAGCAAATCATTGCAGGCGTACAAATGAATAAGTTCCAAAGGAAGAGATTCAAAAAGCCGAGGAAATATTTCCCCGGCTTTCCATATTTACCGCTTTCTACAAAACCCTTGTCAGCGCCATGCAGCATACCGTACCTGCCGCCATGGAAAGAAGCATATTTCTCTTCCACACATGCACCGCGACCGTCACCGCGAGAGACAGCGCCTCCGGTACACCATGATTTCCCGAAAAGAAATGAATGTCCTTCAGCGAATACACTACAAGAAGGGCAAATACCGCCGAGGGCAGCGCCTTCCCAAGGTATTGGATATAAGCGGGCAGAGTTTTCCCGGGCCGGAAAAGAAAAAAAGGAACCATCCGTGTTGCCATTGTTGCCAGAACGCAGACAGCAATCGTGAGAACCTGTTCATATAAAGGCATTTCCGTCATAAAAATCCCCCTGCTTTCTCAATTGGCTTCCGCAAAAGCGTAATCGCCGCCAGGATCAGACCCATGGCCGGAAGTATAAACGACTCCGCGCCGAAAACAGCCAGACACCCCACTGCCGACACGCCGCCGATCATTGCGGTATAATGTTTTTTCTCCCGTAAAAACTGTTCCAGAAAAATAACAACAAAAAGCGCAGTCATCACAAAACCGAGCCCCTTTGTATCAAATGCTGCCAGCGATCCCAAAAGTCCGCCTACCGCGGCGCCGCTGACCCAATAGAAATAATTCAGGAAGGATACCCAGAGCATGAACCAGCCCCGATCCACATCACGCGGCACTGTGGCTGTGTAATTCAAAGCAAATGTTTCATCGCACATCCAAAACATGAGAAACGGTTTCTTCCACCCCATGTTTTCATATTTCTTGAGCATGGAAATACCGTAAAACAAATGACGGGACTGCACCATCAGCGCCATAACAAAGGCACCCAGCGGGGCAAATGGACTCATAAGCATTGTCACTACGACGAACTCCAGCGAACCGCCGAAAATGAATGCCGCCATAAGGGCAGGATAAAGAAAGCCGAACCCCATGGAATGCATATAAATCCCATAAGAAAACGCTACAAACCAAAATCCTGCGAAAATAGGAACCGTGTAAGGAAACGCTTCCTGAAAAGCCTTCCATGCCCCGCTTTCCCGTTTCTGCTCCAATCCTATTCCCCTCTTCCGACATAAACAGTACACATATACTATCAGCTTTCATTTTATCTTTCAATGCATGGGCAGAAGACACATAAAGGATCATTCCCGAGCATATTCCGGAACGCTTCCGTCTGGGGAAATAAAAAAACTGCGGGCAGCCGTGGATCACTTACTCTCAGGCAGATGACAGCCTGCAGCCTCGATATCTGATTTCTGATTTCTGATATCCGTTTTCTGTCTTCTGATTTCTGTTTTCTGTCTTCTGATTTCTGTTTTCTGGTTTCTGATATCTGTTTTCTGTTTTCTTATCACATACTCCATTGGGTAAAAATAAAAAACAGCACATCTCATAAATAAGATATGCTGTCCTTATTGTCAGGCTTTTTCCGGACTCCGGATAGATTTATCCGCCTTCTCGTTTTCCGGTTTCCGCCAGCCGTTATCCGTTTTTATAAGGCAAACAAATCATTCAGCCCTTCGGACATGGTGGGATGCGTGTAGATAAAATCACGGAGCACCGTGTAATCCAAATCATGATCCATCGCTAACTTCACCATATTGATAATTTCGTAAGATTCGGGACAGAAAAGTGCCGCACCGAAAATCTTCCCACTGTCTTTATCAATGACCGCCTTCAGCATCCCCGTCGTCTTGCGGAGAACTTTCGCTTTCGGAATCATATCGGTATTCATCCGCACCACACGGTAATTCAGCCCTTTATCCGCCGCTTCTTTCTCCGACAGGCCTGCACGGGAAAAAGACGGCTCCATGAAGACAGAGTAAGCGAAAGCACCGCGGTTCTCTGTCGTACGGCTTCCATCACCCTGCATATCGGAAAGAATAATGCGGCTGTCATCCAGAGAAATATAGGTGAACTGCAGATTGCCGCACACATCGCCGGCCGCCCAGATATTTTCCGCGGTTGTCCGCAGATGCTTATCGGTAACGACGGCGCCCCGCTTTGTCAATTCCACACCGGCCCGTTCCGCATGAAGACCTTCCGTATTCGGCCCGCGTCCCGTGGCGAGAAGAATGGCATCGCCATCCAGCGTATCTTCCTCTCCGTTCTTTGTATAAACCGCCGTCCCTTCTTTGATTTCCTTCAGACCGACTCCCGTAATGACGGACACGCCATAAGATTTCAATACATTTTCAACCGCTTCCGCCATATCCCGGTCTTCTTTCGGCAGAAATACAGAACCGTTCTGGAGGATCGTCACTTTGCTTCCGAAACGGGCATACATGGAAGCAAATTCCAGTCCTATATATCCGCCGCCGATAATCGTCAACCGGCGGGGCAGTGTTTCATTCTCCATCATGGTTTCAGACGTGAACACAAAGCGGTTATTTTCCACACCGGGTACAGCAGGAATTATCGGACGCCCGCCGGTATTGATAATCAATTTGGATGCGGAAAGCGTCTGCATCGTACCGTGCGCGCCTTTTACCCCGATCGTTTTTCCGTCAAGGAAAGAAGCCGTGCCGTTGATGACCTGCACACCGGCATCGATAAGCTTATTATAATTGGCCATACGGAGCGCTGCTGTCAGTTTCTTTTTCTCCTGCACCGCCACATGATAATACTCACTCTGCACTTCAAAATCATGGGCAGGCGCCCGCTCCGCCTCCAGCACCAGACGCTTGGAGGGAATGCAGCCCACATTGATGCATGTACCGCCGTACATACGGGCATCCTTTTCAATCAGCGCCACTTTTTCGCCCTGCTTTGCCAGTTTCGCCGCCAGCGTCTTTCCCGCCTTGCCGAAACCGATGACAATCGTATCAAATTTCTGATCCATATATATTCCTTTCTGTCTTACCTGTTTAAATATTTAAATAATACATCTCCCCCTGATCGGGATTTGATCTATTATTCTTTATTTTATCCTATTTTGCAAATCATTAGAAGAATGCAGCGGAAAGAAATCCGCAGATAGCATTAATAATAAACCAATCGGCGTTTTTACAAATATTTTTATTATAAAAAGGTCCGATGCCATATTATATTAATGTAGACTCTTATTCATTACTTGAGGATCCTTCAAAGTATCCTTTTGCGCTATGTATTTCTCTATCTCCGGACTAAACTTTGACTGCTCTACTTTCTGCTTCTCATAATACTTGACCCCATAGTCCATGAACTTTTTTGAAATATCGAGAGGTACATTTTTTTTATTTTCATAGCGTATACGGTTTGATGCATACACGATCTTTCCCTCATGAATATTCACCGTGCAATTAATTTTATCTTTTTTCTTGAAAATGAAAAGGAGATTTCCACCTTTCAAGCAAAGACTGTCTTTATAAACAGCCCATTCTTCCCGCTCATCAGAATAAACGACATCCCACACATCCTCTTCTTTTCTACCCGCAGGAGGAAGACCCTCCTTCGCCAAAGCGATATCTGCCATTCTCCCAGCAATAGAACCCGGAATAATAGGATGCTCATCATAATCAGAAAGATAATGAAAATCCGGCATCACCCATACAGCCCCTACATGATCATGCGCAGTAGGGTAACTCCTTATCTTCCTAGCCTGAATCATTCCATCATCAGGATAAACATTAATTTCTGTAAAATTGGTTACCGTATAGAAGATATCAATAAAGTCTCCCACGTTGATCAGAGTATTAAAATGAATGGCTTTACTCCCATCCTTCATAACCAAAGGCTTGATACTTTTTACATCAATCATATAATGATATCTTGTCTCATCATGATACACATCCAACCATTCATCATAATCAGCATACACGGTAAGAGTGGAATAAATAGCAGCCACTATCGTTATCAGTAAACAAATCATCTTTTTCATTTCAACATCTCCTGACTAACAATTTTCCATACATTTATATTTTGTATAATCCGGCTTCTATCGCCTATACTTAATTTTCTTCCATTAAACTGACAAACTCATGGATCATTATATATCGGGATCCATTTATTTCTCTAATAAATTACAACCGTGTATTTCCATTAACTTCTAAAACTTGTCGATAAAAAACCTTTTATATTCCCTGAACAATTGCTGATGTTTCACTTCTATTTTATCATTTCACCCTCCCCACTTTTACAAAACCGTCAGCCCGCATCAGCGGCGCCTTTCTATCCGTATCGGCCTATGCACCTGTAATTCATCAGCAAGAATTTCTTCAACATCCGCAAATACACGGACATCAGATTCATACTCATGGACACAATACAGCATTCCATTCTCCGCCGCATACACTGTTGCGGGATAGTAATAACCGATAATTCCGACAGGTGAAACTTCTGTTCCTGCCGCCGCCTTAGCAGCAAGCGCTTCCCCGCAGATTCTTTCTCCGGCAGATGTTCCCTCGTCATAATACGCCTTATACAGCTCGACGGCGGCGTCTTCCCCCATATCAGGATACAGGTAGAAATAAAACTCGCGGCTGTCTGAACCGGTTTCAAAAATTATTTCACAATCTGAAAACAGACCGCCGCACCGCTCATAAAACCTTCTTGCCGCCGGAAGAAACGGTACGCCGGCTTTTGCATACAGTGCCTCGCAGCCGTCAGAAGATACTTTCCTGTTCCTGCTGTAACCTCCACAGGAGAGCATCTGCCAAACGCGCTCCCTGATCGAACCGTTCAAAACCATTCTTTTCTCCGCAATAATGGCCGCTCCTTAATAAAGAGTGTCCGCCTTTTGACATCATGATACAGCAGAAATACTGCTTCATGCTTTCCATGTCTGATTTCTGCTCTTTTTCCTGTTTTGCCGAAAGCTCTCTATCCTGCCCCCTGCAGCAGATAAAGCGCTTTCGGTTTATGTTTTCCACTTAAGTTCCCTAAGTACGCCGCCAGTATCGGATATGACGGATCCGTATATCCTTCCAGGAGATGCAGGGCTTCATCAATGATATCCTCTTCATTGGAAGACACCGCGACCTTTTCCAGCATTTCCTTCAAATCTTTTTTTATGTCCGAAATATCCTGCTTGTAATAGGGATCCATATACCAGTCAAGATAAAAAAGCAGGCGCCGTTTCGCTTCCGTATCCGTCCCCGACAGCACCGACCGGACGGCACCTATACCTTCTTTCACACATTGCATTTCTCTTTCCGTATACATGCCGCTGTCCATACATTCTCCTTTCAGGCAGGCGGAAGAAAATCTGCCTTCCCATCATTGCAACGCCCCGCCAATCAACAATACATGGCAAGTTCCATACTGTCCATATACTGCCCCATAGACAAGTTGAAAGATTTATAATCCGCTTCTTTAAATTCATCCGTGGCACACGCCACCCACACGTCCACTCTCTGCAGCTGGTTATAAAACTTGACCATCATCGGCACTTTGATGACTGTAGAAGTCCCCCGGATAACCATATCCCCGCCCTCTTCCAGACACAGCACATCTTCCGCCGACTGCAGATCAACTTTTCTGTTGTCTACCAGGACTTCCACATTCTCATAATAGGGATACGCCGTTTTCACCGCTTTAGTGATTTCTGTCCAGCCTGTCCCATAAGTCAGATTCCATTGAGAACAAAGCCATCCATTTTCTTCTTTCACACCCATAAGCAGCATAGCCGCACCCGTCCTTTCCAAAACGAATATATCACTCTGTTAAAAATGAAATACCAGGCAGCTTTCCCACTAAGGTTCCTTTTTACTTAAGATTTTTTAAAAGAATATATACCGCCTGCGATAAGCGCCACAGAAAGCGCATAGCCTAAAACGGTAAGAATGAAATCAAAATTGTCATTATTCTTTAAAACATTCTCCCTGGTCAGAATACCATTCCACTCCTGTCCGAAAAATTCGATACCGTCCACCGTTCCTTCACCCAGAAGCCTGTTCCCTTTTTGAATTCCCACCAAAGTTTTCTCCTGGTTCTCTTCTAAAGAAGACTTCGTATAGGAGATTCTGTAATCACCGTCCAGATGGGGGAAGACCAGGCTTTGTTCCCGATTCGTAAGATAGTGGATCCCGGATTCTGTTTCATGATAAAGAGGGGTTCCTTTATAGGAAACTGTCCGGGGAAGCGAATTTACGTTCACACCGGCGGCAAATTTTTTCAGAAGTGTCTTATCCAGAATAAAATCGCCTGCTTTCACCACGCCGTAAAAGGTGATGACAGGCGGGGCGCTCTTATACATTCGGGCGATATTGGAGCTTGCCATGCTTTCCCAGCTTCTCTTTATGTCACTTCCGCTTCCCTTCTCCACCATCACATGCACATTCCTCTTGAGTATGGGAGAATCAAAGGAAATACCCAGTTCTTCATCAGCTGCCGGTTCTTCCGTCGCCATCTTGTCCGCGACAATGACCACCTTACCCTCATGATTGGGATTGATCTTCCCGTCCGTGATATAAGGCGCATTTTCAATGAGCACCCGTCCGCCGTCGGAATCACCGGTCAGCATCATACCACCCAATCCGAGACCGCAGATACATAAAACGACACTTACCCATTTGTTCATAAAAGACACCTCCTCAGGTACAAAAATAAGAAATAAATGCAAAATACTTTTCTTTATTGTATATCAAAATCAACAGTTTTTCTAATTCGACAGAATGCATATTTTAAAGAAAAATTTATACCTGAAACCTTTTCTTTTATCCCTATCATTGTATATTCTATCGCTCCCCTCCCGCTGTTTGCACAATAGAGGATACACACCGGAATGAAGTCTCTTTTACAAAATCAGTCCGTATACTTCCTGTACGCATACTTTCCCAGACGGTTATTGGTGAGATAGAAAAAAGGAACAAGCAGCTTTTTCCACCCCGGCAGCATATGCCTCATCTCATCAGTGAAATTGATACAGTCCAGCTGTTTCCATGCCGGCGCCAGCCGTACCACTTCGCTGCCGTCCGTCACACCCCATTTAAACTCCGCCTGCATACGTTTCAATACGTCATGGCGGGACGACCGGTGCACGAGTCCTTTATACAGAAGGTCGAAATGCGCCTCCAGCTCATCGAACCCTTCTGACAAAATCGAAAGGAATTTTTGTACTTCCGCTTCATCCCAGTACATCATCACGCCTTCTGAAAGGATAAGCAGCCTGCGGCCCTCGCGTTCCACTTTTTCCGTCCATGACGGATCAAACGCCGACCCGGAAATACAGGTTACACGCTCCGATTCCGCAAGGAACTGCTGTCTCAGATCAATCACCTCCGGCACGTCTAAATCATACCAACGCACCTGCCCGTCATCTACGCGGTCAAACCGGATATCCAGCCCGCAGCCCACAGATACCACCACACATCCCGGGTTATCCGCCATAAACCGCCTTACCTCACGGTCCATCAGCTTTGCCCGTGCCAATACTCCATAATATGACATCCATACCCGATCAAAAGCGGAAAAATCATAATCCATACAGCTGATTATTTCCGCCGCTTTCCGATCATTCAGAAAAGGATGGTTGCTTTTCGCATCCTTGGCACGCATATACAACGTAACCAGAAGCGTTTCAGAAACGCCGCTTAAATCAATTTTCATAATCCCTCCTCAATTGATAACATATATCATTTAACTCATTATACTCCATCCTTCCGTCCTGTTAAACCGCAGGCAGATGCTGCATGGAATACGCGGCCCACACATTTTCCTGTTATTCCTCTTATAGCACTTCCATCTTCCTCTTCCGGAGAAAACATGGTATGGCAGCACATAAAAAAAGAAACCGGCTTAGGCATTCTGCGAATACAACCCTTTCGGCAGCAATATAAAAGGCCCGCGCCATATCTGCAGATAGATACAGCACGGGTCTTTTATATGGGAAATCGTCAGCCAAGTAATTTCTTCACGAGGCCTTTATGAATTTTCACTCCATAGGGAAGGGCGTCATGGTTGAAGTGCATGGCGGGATCATGAAGTCCCGGTTCCGCATCTTCGCCCAATGCGATGAATCCCGTTTTCAATTCCGGTTTCATTTTCGGGTACCAGAAGAAGTCTTCTCCTCCCGCGGTGACGATTGGCGGAATGCAGGCTTTTTCGCCAAGTTCGGATGTAATCACTTCCCCGATGATTTCCGTGATTTCCGGTGTGATAATGGACGCCGGTGTCTGGTGCAGGATGGTGAAGTCCGCTTTGGCGCCAATGGAAGCGGCCGCATTTTCCGCCGCACCCCGCAGTTTTTGAATCATTAGTTCCATCACATCATTATCCCGGCTGCGGAGGTCGAACGTGATCGTTGCCGTACCGGGAACCGCGTTTGCCACACCTGCGTCCGCATGGATCTGTGTCGCTTTCAGATTGTACACCACATTGGAATTAAAGCGGAGGGCGTTGGCTGACTGTACAACAAGGCATGCCGCGTCAAGCGCGCTTATGCCGAGGTAGGGGCGGGCCCCATGGCTCTGCATGCCTGTGATGTCGATTTTCACGTGGGTCGCAGCACTGTAATACAAAGCGGGCGCCGCTTCTCCCACACGGCACTCCTGGATAGGACGACCGTGCATGCCGATGAGGATTTCAATATCGTCAACAGCACCGCCTTTCAGCATGGAAAGAGCGCCTTCACTCGTTTCCTCCGCCGGCTGGAAAAGAAGTTTCAGTTTCCCTTTCCTGACCAGCTTCTCTTTCATGATTTCTTCCGCCGCCGCAAGAAGCATGGCCATGTGTCCGTCATGCCCGCAAAGGTGGGCGGCGCCGCCGTCTTTCGTCCCAAGAGCATCCATGTCCGCGCGAAGGCCGAGAACAGGTCCCGGTTTACCGCTGTCACAGACCGCGACGACGCCTGTCGCCCCGCCGATCTGTGTTTCTACTTCATAACCGAGCTGTTTCAGCACATCCGCCACGTAAGCGGAAGTTTTAAATTCTTTCATCCCTATTTCAGGAATGGCATGAAGATAGTTAAAATGGGTAAATACATCTGCCATGATTTCCTCCTTTTCTCTTGCGTAAGACAATCAATTAAAGAACGGCATAAGCAGTTTCATGATAAACATACCAATGAATGCATTGAAAATACTGATCACCATAAGCAGGGGCCAATATTTTTTCGGTACATCGGCAAGGCCGAGGAGCCGGCCCATGTACTGGATCTGGGAAGCCATCAGGATCAGCGCAGGCATGAGAATCGTCACATGTTCCCCATTGATGATGCCCGACGCATAGAGAGAAGCTGCCACACCTACCCCTGCAGAACAGGACAGCCAGGTGGTCAGAAGAATAACGAAAGACTGTCCCGGCAGGCCGAAGATACCCATGATGGGCCCCAGCCAGTATCCAAGGAAATCCATAACACCGAGAATATTTAAAATATAGGCGATGACATAGGCCATCAAAATATTCGGTACAAGGTTCTGTGTAGCCAGATTCCAGCCTTTTCTGGCGCCGCCGATGAAGATATCAAAAATATTAGGCTTTATTTGTACCGGTCTCGTTTCAGTTGTCATTTTTGAAATCTCCTTTATAAACAGTATCAAGAGCAAAGCGGCAAATCATGGCACCGACAAATTTCATGACCATAATGATGATAACAGGGACAATGATCGGGCAAAGAATAAATCCGAAAAGCGCACCTGCAATAGCAAAGTAATTACTGATCGTCCCCGCTCCGGAATACTGCCACGCTGCAATGATGGTCTGTTCTCTTTTATCAATAAGGCCGTCATCATATAATTCTTTGGTGAGAGCCGCGCCGGCATCGGTACTCTGCAGATCGGTAATCAAAGCCAGTCCGACGAGGCCGGGTACATCCATCAGCGGTTTAAAGAGCGGCGTCATCAGTTTCTGCGCCGCGGAAAGAGCGCCATAATGATCCAGCACGTCTACAACACCGATGGCCAGCATAACGGAAGGAATGAGTGACAGCGCGAAAATAAATCCTCCTCTTGCGCTTACCCCGCCCATACCGACAAAAGTTGCTTTCGCCGGATCTTTCATCGTACCGAATTTACCGATGAGCGTACTGTAATCAAATGCTTTGAGCCATTCCGCCCCCTGTACCGTGGCAAAAACCCCGGCAAAGAAAAGGATACCGAAAGCCAAAGCAAGCATTCCTTTCCATCCCACCTTGGGCAATGCGGCAGCCCCGCTTACTTTTTTCTGTTCTTCTTCCATAAATAATCCTCCTAACACTCCACTGCATCAAAACACACTACAACAAGCTAAACATTCCTTCCGTTCTGCTATGCTCCATTGACCTCCTATCTCTGTACCGACGAAAGAAAAACAAATAACCTTTTAATGGTTAAAAGATATTATAAACAATCATCTTTCACATGTCCACGTAAATCACAGGAACGCTCCGAAAAGTCCATCCTTCCCCCTTGCCAGGTTTTCTTTCCTGCAAATCTTGATTTATTCGATAAAATCATCTACAATAGTAAAGTACAATTTCATATGCGGGTGTAGTTCAATGGTAGAACATTAGCTTCCCAAGCTAAATACGTGGGTTCGATTCCCATCATCCGCTCCAAACCGGCTCCCTTCACGGAGCTTTTTTCTTTGAAGAAACACAAAAACGCGTCTCCTGCTTTTTAGTTTCAGGACACGCGTTTTCTGTTTTATATGCTTACTTTTCTATTCTTAAAATACATCTTTCACTACGATGGTTTCTTCACGGCTGGGCCCCACGGAAACGATGCCAATGGGCACTCCGATTTCTTTAGAAATATCCGCCAGGTATTCTTTGCAGAGTGCCGGAAGCCGGTCATAGTCACGGATAGCGCTGATTTTTTCTTTCCATCCTTTGTAGGTTTTATAAACCGGGGTGACTTTGGAGAGGAATTTCAGGTCTGCCGGATACTCTTTGACCGGTTTCCTTTCATATTCATAGCCGACGCAGACTTTGATTTCTTCCAGCTCATCAAGGATGTCCAGCCGGGTAATCGCCAGATAATCGAAAGAATTCAGCGCTGCCGCATAACGGACGGCACGGGCATCAAGCCAGCCTACACGGCGGGGACGGCCTGTAACTGTACCGAATTCATGAGCAATATCCCTGATACGGTCGCCGATTTCATTCATCTGTTCCGTCGGAAACGGCCCTTCTCCGACACGGGTGCTGTACGCTTTCACCACACCGAAGATATTCTGCATCATGTGCGGCCCGATGCCTGCGCCTATACATGCACCGCCTGCCGTCGGATGGGACGATGTAACGAAAGGATAAGTGCCGTTGTCGCAGTCGAGCATAGAAGCCTGGGCACCTTCAAAGAGGACATTCTTTCCCTCCCTGACCAAAGTCTGGACAGTGTAGTTCGTATCTTTCACATAGGGTCGGAGCCTTTCCGCATATCCCAGGTAATCAATCAGCATCTGCTCATAGTCGAAGCCTTCCATATCGTAAAGTTTTTCCAGGAGCATGTTCTTCTGCTCCACATTGTACTTCAATTTCTCCGCAAAAACTTCTTTATCCATAAGGTCGCACATACGGATGCCGATGCGGTTGATCTTGTCCGCATAGCACGGCCCGATCCCGTTTTTCGTCGTCCCCAGCTTCCGGCTGCCTTTTCTCATTTCTTCCGCTTCGTCTAAGCGGATATGGTAAGGAAATACAACTTGCGCACGGGTGGAAATCTGGAGATGCTTTGCATTAATCCCCTGAGCCTCCAGCTTTTCCATTTCCTCAAGGAAACTCTTCGGATCGATAACGACGCCTGTACCGACGACACAGATGGTGCCGGGATACATAATGCCGCTCGGCATAAGGCGCAGCGGATAAGCTTTGCCGCCGGTCACAACCGTATGTCCCGCGTTGTTCCCCCCCTGGGAACGGACAACGACGTCAGCTTTCGCCGCCAGGTAATCTACAATCTTTCCTTTCCCCTCATCGCCCCACTGGGCACCAATGACCATAGCTGTTGCCATTACACATTTTCCTTCCTTTTAATAATACAGTGATTCTTTATTATCAGATATCAGCTTACAGTTATCGGCTCATAGCTGTCTTCTGATATCCGACTTCCGGCATCCGACCTCTGTCTTCTGACATCCGTCTTCCGCTCTTACAATCCAAATCTTGCAAATATTTTATCTACATGAGTAAGCATGGGTTTGTAATCGAAGCACTCTTTAATTTCTTCTTCAGACAGATATTTTCTCACATCTTCGTCTTTGCAGAGGTTTTCATAGAAATCTTCCCCCTCAAGCCAGCGTTTCATGGCGTTTCTCTGCACCCAGCGGTACGCGGTATCACGGTAAGCGCCTTTGGACACAAGGGCAAGCAGAACGCGGGGACTGTAAATCAATCCGCCGGTCATGTTCAAATCTTCCAGCATTTTTTCCGGATAAACAAGGAGTTTATCTACCAGATCGGTCGTCTGTGCCAGAATATAATCCAATGCGGTGGTCGCGTCAGGAATCATGACACGCTCCACAGAGGAATGGGAAATATCCCGTTCGTGCCAAAGCGGTATATTTTCAAAAGCGGGAAGGGCATACCCCTGCACGAGTCTTGCCATGCCGCAGATCCGTTCCGATTTGACGGGATTCCTTTTATGGGGCATGGCAGAGGATCCTTTCTGCTTGGGACTGAAATATTCTTCCGCTTCCCTCACCTCCGTTCTCTGCAGATGGCGGACTTCCAGGGCAATCTGCGCCAATGTGCCCGCGATGACACCGAGAGTGGTAATGTATTCCGCATGATGGTCGCGCTGTACGACCTGGGTTGCTACGATTTCCGGAGTCAGTCCCATTTTTTTGCAGACGTATTCTTCCACATACGGATCAATATCCGCATAAGTACCGACAGCGCCGGACAATTTCCCCACCGCCATTTCGGAAGCGGCCCGTTTCATTCGCTCGATATTTCTTAAAGTTTCGCTGTACCACAGGAGGATTTTCAACCCAAACGTAGTCGGCTCGGCATGGACGCCATGGGTACGGCCGATGGTGGGTGTATATTTAAATTCCACAGCCCGGCGTTTCAGGACTTCCGCCAGTTTTTCCAAATCGGCAATAAGCACGTCAGATGCCTGTTTGATCTGCACATTGAGCGCCGTGTCTTTCACATCGGTAGAAGTCATGCCCATATGGATGTACTTCGCTTCATCGCCCACATATTCTCCGACGGCGGAAAGGAACGCGATGATGTCGTGGTTAATTTCACGATCGATTTCATGAATGCGTTCCACATCAAAATCCGCTTTCTCTTTGATCACTTCCACCGCTTCTTTAGGAATACGTCCCAGCTCCGCATTGGCTTCGCACGCAGCGATTTCCACATCAAGCATGGTCTGCCATTCATTTCTTTCATCCCAGATTTTTGCCATTTCCGGCCTTGTGTACCTTGGAATCATTTACATATCCCCTTTCGGTTTTCCTTCCCTGGCACAGATTTCTCTGCCCACCACTACTCCGGCCGCCGAGGCCTGGACAAGCCCTCTGGTGATGCCGGCTCCGTCGCCGATCGCGAAGAAGTTTCTGAATTTCGTTTCCAGCTGGTTCGTCAGCGCTATGCGGGAAGAATAAAATTTCACTTCCACGCCGTACAGAAGAGTGTGCCTGGAATTTGCTCCCGGCGCCACCTGATCCAGCGCTTCGAACATCTCCATGATATCCTTTAAAAAGCGGTATGGCAAGACTAAAGATAAATCTCCCGGCGTCGCAGACGGCATGGTGGGACGGACAAGGCCGCGGCGTATCCTTTCTACCGTAGAACGGCGGCCGTCACGAAGATCCCCCAGCCTTTGGACGATTGGTCCCGCGCCGAGCATATTCGCCAGGGATGCGATATATTTCCCGTAAGAAATGGGTTCATTAAAAGGGCTGGTAAATTGTTTGGAGACAAGAATGGCGAAATTCGTATTTCCGCTCTTCTTATGGGCAAAAGAATGGCCGTTCACTGTCTGGAGCCCCGCATTATTTTCCGTCACCACGAAACCGTAAGGATTCATACAGAACGTGCGTACCCGGTCATCAAAGGAACGGGAGAAATACACCAGTTTCGATTCGTAACAGATCTTTGTGATCGGTTCATACACTTCTGCGGGAGATTCCACACGGATACCGATGTCCACCGCATTTGACTGTGTCTCCAAACCGAGCGCATGGGCTTCTTTCATAAACCACTCCGCCCCTTCACGGCCGGGTGCCGCCACAAGGTACTTGCAGCGATACGTCTCCCCGCCCGCTTCCACACCGAGAACCGTTTCGTCTTTGTCCGCAAGAATTCTGTCCGCCGCTGTTTTGGAAATAACGGTCACATTGGACGGAAGAGAATCGCGCATATTGGCGAGAATGACACTGTTCACATCCGTACCGAGATGGCGGATGCGGGCAGGGATAAACATAAGATCCGCCGCGGCGGATTTCCGCTTCAGTTCATGTATTTCCTGGGCAAACTCATCGCCGTATACCTTTCTTTCAGCGCCGCCGTACCTGCAGTACACCGAATCCACATAGGAAATTAAACCGGCAAGCTCTCCTTTATTCATATAATCATCAAGATTGCCGCCGTAATCCGTAGTAAGCGTCAGCTTCCCGTCAGAAAACGCGCCCGCGCCGCCCCAGCCGCAAACGATATTCGCCCGGCGGTCTTTCGGCGGAGCATTCTTATCACGATTGAGAGCTATCCTCTCACGGATATCCAGTCCCTTTTCAAGGATCAGGACAGATGCACCGGTATCCGCCAGTTCAAGAGCGGTAAAAATACCCGCCGGTCCGGCGCCGATAACTACCACATCATAAAATCTGCTCATTGCCTCTCCTTTTCACAGAATACATCTGCATGAAGCTTTTTTATGCATAAAAAAAGCCCCACCGGGGGCGAAGATACTTTATATATCCCTTTTTTAATTTTACAGGAAGGCCCCTTGTGTGTCAAATAAAAGACCCTCCTGTCATGGTATAATGAAAGAAATATTTAAATCGTTCTCAAACAGGAGGTTTCCCATGCCCTACATCAACATCAAAATCACACGTGAAGGCGCTACTGCCGAACAGAAAGCAGAACTCATCAAAGGAGCCACGGAACTCCTCGCCCGCGTATTGAACAAAAATCCGAAGACCACGGTCGTCACCATTGAAGAAGTGGACACGGACAGCTGGGGCATCGGCGGAGACCCCGTAGAAATTGCAAGAGAAAATGAAAAACTCCGCGTGGCGGAAATAGAAAAGCTGAAAGTTGACAAGGATGCCCTTGAAAGAAAGTTGGCAGAAGTAAAAGATATTCTGCTCACTTTTCCCGATGATGAACCTCCCGTATTCACACTGGATAACAACGCGCTCAAGCTGAAGAAAGGAAAGAAATCAAAAAGGAAGCACAAAAAATAAAACTGACTGCCGATGCAAAGCATTTCTTTTTATGGAAACAACCGCAGTGTCTTTCGCTTTGAATCAACGGCTTATTTCGTTCTGCTTTCCATGAACCAACAAAAGATAATTTGCCGCTGAGGATATTTTATGAGTATAGATATTTCTTCCCGTTTCAATTATGAACAGCTTTTCCGTTTCGTCCTGCCCTCCGTGGTAATGATGATCTTTATTTCCACCTACACCATGGTCGATGGATTTTTCGTATCGAACTATGTGGGCAAAACGGCATTCACCGCGGTCAATCTGATTTTTCCCGCCATCATGGTTTTCGCCTGTGTCGGATTCATGTTCGGCGCAGGCGGCAGCGCCCTTGTGGCAAAAACCATGGGTGAGGGGCAGACAGAAAAAGCGAACCGCCTTTTTTCTCTTATCGTCCTTTCCGCTTTCGCCGGGGGCATATTGCTTTCCGCCCTGGGTTACTTTCTTATGCCCTTTCTTGCCTCCGCCATGGGTGCAACCGGTGAAGTGCTTGCATGCAGTGTCTTTTACGGCCGCACACTTCTTCTTTCTCTCCCCATGTTTGTCCTCCAGCGGGTATTCCAATCGTTCATGGTCACCGCAGGAAAACCTTCTCTCGGTCTTTGCATGACGATCCTCTCCGGTGTGACGAATATCGGTCTCGACGCCCTTTTCATTCTTGTTTTCAAATGGGGCCTCTTAGGCGCCGGCCTTGCCACAGTGCTTTGCGAATACGCAGGCGGTCTTTTCCCTCTGATTTACTTCCTAAAAAAAAATACATCTTCTCTCCAGCTGGTGAAACCGGAATGAGACGGTACTGCGCTTTGGAAGGTCTGCACAAACGGCTCCTCGGAACTGCTCACAAATATTTCCATGTCCTTCGTTTCCATGCTCTACAATTATCAGCTGATCTCCATCGCCGGAACGGACGGGGTCGCCGCCTTCGGCGTGATTATGTATGTGGCATTCTTCTTTGAAGCGATTTTCATCGGCTATTCCATGGGGACCGCACCTATCGTAAGCTACAATTACGGCGCCCGTCGCGATGATGAACTGCGGAGCATTTTCAGAAAGAGCCTCACCGTCATTGCCTGTGCCGGTCTTTTCCTCACGACCTCCGCATACTTCGCCGCTCCCATGCTGGCGAATATTTTTGTCGGCTACGATGAAACTTTAGCCACGCTCACCGTCCGGGGGTTCCGATTCTTTTCCTTTTCTTTTCTCCTGAACGGGTTCTGCATGTACGGTTCGGCATTTTTTACGGCACTGAACAACGGTTTCATCTCTTCAGTAATCTCTCTCCTCCAGTCCGTTGTTTTTCAAATCATCGCCGTTATAGCGCTTCCGCTGTGGCTCGGCACGGACGGCATCTGGCTTTCCGTTTCCATCGCCAAGCTGCTGGCATTTTTCGTGACAGTTTCCT
>OFMJ01000512.1_pt1 | contig 40583 bp, 35 predicted proteins | sample 1541801 | NCBI WGS metagenome assembly OFMJ01 (sample SAMN04209234, study PRJEB22552) | human gut metagenome | biome: gut; material: feces | host: Homo sapiens | place: USA: Oklahoma
GAAGTCGTAACAAGGTAGCCGTATCGGAAGGTGCGGCTGGATCACCTCCTTTCTATGGAGACCCGAAGAAAACTGCAGTTTTCTTCCAACATCCAAGGTCAGACGCGAGTCTAACTTTCCGATCGTTGTTTAATTTTGAGGGTCCTTAAAAAAGGAATCCTCAGGAAATGGATGGGAATACGCCCACAAGTAAATATGGGGGTGTAGCTCAGCTGGGAGAGCACCTGCTTTGCAAGCAGGGGGTCATCGGTTCGAACCCGTTCATCTCCACCAGTCCTGCGGACGGCAATCGAGAAAGCAACTGAGTGTTGAAAGACACAAAGTGCCCGAACGAAAGCTGAAGCGGGAAACACAAGAGGGCGCGTGGGAAACCACCTCTCAAACCAAGAAATGGGCTTATAGCTCAGCCGGTTAGAGCGCACGCCTGATAAGCGTGAGGTCGGTGGTTCGAGTCCACTTAAGCCCACCATAGAGTGAACCTTGAAAACACAAAGTAAGCGTAGAGCAGCGAGACCGAGAGTTTCCCGGTTTTTCGCGAAGCGAAAACGCGAACGGAGTGAGCGAGGGGAACTCTCTGTAAAGTGCAATGCACTTTACTAGTACCTTGAAAACTGAATAAAGCGAAAGCGATAGAAATCGAGATTAGTTATAACGAGAACAAGTCGATTCGATTTGTTCGCGAGGTAACAACTGCAATTTCTGCAAGTTAACTTATTCAAAGCGATTTGAAAGAGTTAGCTACTCGAAGAAGAGAACACATGGTCAAGCTACAAAGAGCACAAGGGGAATGCCTTGGCACTGGGAGCCGAAGAAGGACGCGACTAACTGCGATAAGCTACGGGGAGCCGTAAGTGGGCATTGAGCCGTAGATTTCCGAATGGAGCAATCCGGCTGGAGTCATGTCCAGTCATCGTATACTGAATACATAGGTATACGAGGGGAACCGCCTGAACTGAAACATCTAAGTAGGGCGAGGAAGAGAAATCAACCGAGATTCCGCTAGTAGTGGCGAGCGAACGCGGAAGAGGCCAAACCAGGAGTAGTAATACTCCTGGGGTTCGGACAGCAATGTGTATCTGGAAATCTAGTGGAATGGCATGGGAAGGCCAACGAAACAGTGTGAGAGTCACGTACACGAAAGAGGAACAGAGCTAGCTGTATCCAGAGTACCGCCGGACACGTGGAACCCGGTGGGAACGTGGGGGGACCACCCTCTAAGCCTAAATACTACCCAGTGACCGATAGTGTAAAGTACTGTGAAGGAAAGGTGAAAAGCACCCCGGGAGGGGAGTGAAAAAGAACCTGAAACCTTGTGCTTACAAGCACCGAGAGCCCGTCAATGGGTGATCGGGTACCTTTTGTAGAATGGTCCGGCGAGTGAATGTAACTGGCGAGGTTAAGGACTTCTGGTCCGGAGCCGCAGCGAGAGCGAGTCTGAATAGGGCGTATGAAGTCAGTTGTATTCGACCCGAAACCGGGTGACCTACCCATGTCCAGGTTGAAGTGGAGGTAAAACTCCATGGAGGACCGAACCGACTCCCGTTGAAATGGTAGCGGATGAGGTGTGGGTAGCGGAGAAATTCCAATCGAACCCGGAGATAGCTGGTTCTCTCCGAAATAGCTTTAGGGCTAGCCTCGTATTAGATTACCGGAGGTAAAGCACTGAATGGCCTAGGGCCCGAGAGGGTACCGAAGCCTATCAAACTCAGAATGCCGGATAATTGATGTACGGGAGTCAGACAGTGTGAGATAAGTTTCATTGTCAAAAGGGAAACAGCCCAGACCCACAGCTAAGGTCCCAAAGTACGGTTAAGTGGAAAAGGATGTGGGGTTGCACAGACAACCAGGATGTTGGCTTAGAAGCAGCCACTCATTAAAAGAGTGCGTAATAGCTCACTGGTCGAGTGACCCTGCGCCGAAAATTTAACGGGGCTAAATCGTACACCGAAGCTTGGGATGCAGCAATGCATGGTAGGAGAGCGTCGTGTAAGGGGTGAAGTCAGAGCGGAAGCGCTGGTGGACTTTACACGAGTGAGAATGCCGGAATGAGTAGCGAGAAATGTGTGAGAATCACATTGGCCGAAAGTCTAAGGTTTTTGGAGGAAGGTTCGTCCGCTCCAAGTTAGCCGGGAGCTAAGGTGAGGCCGAAAGGCGTAGCCGATGCACATACGGTGGAAATTCCGTAGCCGCCAAAAGATTTAAGCAAGAGGACACCTTGAAATGGCATGACCCGGGCGATGGTCGCCCCGGGCGAAAGGGACTGAAATTAGAGTAGGGAAGCATGCTTGGACGAGGGCGAGAAAAGTCTTGTGTATATCTTCGGCGCCCGTACCGCAAACCGACACAGGTAGATAGGAAGAGGATTCTAAGGCCAACGGGAGAAGGGTAGTTAAGGAACTCGGCAAATTGACCCCGTAACTTCGGAATAAGGGGTGCCACAGCGATGTGGCCGCAGAGAATAGGCCCAGGCGACTGTTTATCAAAAACACAGGTCTCTGCTAAATCGAAAGATGACGTATAGGGGCTGACACCTGCCCGGTGCTGGAAGGTTAAGAGGAGATGTGCAAGCATTGAATTGAAGCCCCAGTAAACGGCGGCCGTAACTATAACGGTCCTAAGGTAGCGAAATTCCTTGTCGGGTAAGTTCCGACCCGCACGAATGGTGTAACGATCTGGGCACTGTCTCAATTACCCGCCCGGCGAAATTGTAGTACCGGTGAAGATGCCGGTTACCCGCGACAAGACGGGAAGACCCCATGGAGCTTTACTGTAGCTTAATATTGGGTTTCGATAATTTATGTACAGGATAGGTGGGAGGCAGAGAAACAGAGGCGCTAGCTTCTGCGGAGCCACCCTTGGGATACCACCCTTAGATTGTTGGAATTCTAACCTGCAGCCGTGAATCCGGCTGGGGGACATTGTTAGGTGGGCAGTTTGACTGGGGCGGTCGCCTCCAAAAAGGTAACGGAGGCGCTCAAAGGTCCGCTCAGCACGGATGGAAACCGTGCCCCTGAGTGTAAACGCATAAGCGGGCCTAACTGCGAGGATGACGGTCCGAGCAGTAACGAAAGTTGGAGTTAGTGATCCGGCGGTTGTGTGTGGAAATGCCGTCGCTCAACGGATAAAAGCTACCCTGGGGATAACAGGCTGATCTCCCCCAAGAGTTCACATCGACGGGGAGGTTTGGCACCTCGATGTCGGCTCATCACATCCTGGGGCTGTATTCGGTCCCAAGGGTTCGGCTGTTCGCCGATTAAAGTGGTACGCGAGCTGGGTTCAGAACGTCGTGAGACAGTTCGGTCCCTATCTGTCGTGGGCGCAGGATATTTGAGGAGAGCTGTCCTTAGTACGAGAGGACCGGGATGGACACACCTCTGGCGCACCAGTTGTTCCGCCAGGAGCACGGCTGGGCAGCTATGTGTGGAACGGATAAACGCTGAAAGCATCTAAGCGTGAAGCCGCCTCCAAGATTAGATATCCCATGGCGTAAGCCAGTAAGGCCCCTTGTAGACTACAAGGTTGATAGGCTGCGTGTGTAAGCATGGTAACATGTTCAGCTTGGCAGTACTAATAGGCCGAGGGCTTGACCATAGTCCCTTCTGCGAGACTAGTCATTGCGTCTCTCGATTTTCCTTCTCTTTTGGCTTTATTCAGTTTTCAGGGTACTGAAAATATGCACCATTAGCTCAGTTGGTAGAGCACCTGACTCTTAATCAGGGTGTCCCGGGTTCGAGTCCCTGATGGTGCACCAATATGGCCCGTTGGTCAAGCGGTCTAAGACGGCGGCCTCTCACGCCGCAAACATGGGTTCGATTCCCGTACGGGTCACCAGATGGAATTGCACGAGAGTGCAATTCCTCTATATTCCTCCATAGCTCAGTCGGTAGAGCACGCGGCTGTTAACCGCGGTGTCGTTGGTTCGAGTCCAACTGGGGGAGCCAAAGCTCGTAAGTGTAAAGCTTACGGGCTTTTTCTTTGCTCAAATCTGTTGAAAAAAGCCGCCAGCGGATGCTTTTCCGCCGGCGGCTTTCTGTTTGTGGAAAACTTTTCATTCAGCGCCCATAAACTCCTTGGGGCTGCGGCCAAACTCCCGCTTAAACTGCTTGAGAAAATTGGAGTAGTCGTTAAACCCGCATTGCAGGCAGACGGCGGTCACGGGCAAGCCCTCCCGCAGCATGTTGCGGGCCACCACCAGGCGCTTCTTGATGATGAACTGGTACAGGGTCAGCCCGGTGTACTCCTTAAACTTGTGGCTTAAATAGGACTTGCTCACGTAGAAGTGACTGGCCAGCTTGTCTAGGCTTAGGTCCTCGGCCAGGTGCTCGTGGATGTAGGTCACCACCTGGTTGACGTTCGCGTTTTCGCTCACGTCCTCCCAGATGCTGTCCGGCAGGGAGAAGTACGCCCGGTTTAAATACACCAGGAATTCACACAGGTACAGATAGGCCAGTGTCTCCTTGGCGAAGCCCGTGTCCCTGCGGGCCTGGATGATTTTCTCGCAGAGGCTTTTCAGCTGGGTCACCGTGCCGCTGTCTGGGCGGATAAGCTTGAAGCGCCTGTCGGAGGCGTCCAGAAAGCAGGCGGCCAGGTCGTCCCCCAGCTTGTGAAAGGCCTGGATGGCGTCGGGATGAATCCAAATCACATAGCGCTCATAGGGTTTCCCCGCCCGGACCTCTGGCTTGTGGATGTCCTCGTTGCTGGTGAGGAGGATGTCCCCCGGCCGCAGTTGATAGGTGCTCCCCTCAATGATGTAGGAGACATCCCCCGAGAGGAAGAAGAAAATCTCGTAAAACTCGTGCTCGTGGTACTCCACCTGGGGAGGGACCCGGTCCAGATAGTGGTGGCATTCGAACAGGCCGTCTTCCATGGTTTGGCGCAGTGTAAAGGTGTCAAATGTCAAACTCACTAAAAGTCCCTCCTTCCATTTCCTCTTTCTATTTATTATAATGCAACAATCACCTGTTTTCAAGCAGCATATCCCAGGTAAAACGGGGGCTTTTCCAGTATAATAGAGGAAAAGGGGGCGTTGCCATGCCCCAAAGTTCCCGCGATTCCTAGCAAAGAAAGGGGTTAGCACTGTGAAAACATTCATCACCGATGACTTTCTGCTCAACAGCGAGCCTGCCCGCCGGCTCTATCATGAATATGCCGAGGGCATGCCCATCTTCGACTACCACTGCCACCTGAATCCCCAGGAGATTTACGAGGATAAGCAGTTCTCCGACATTGGCGAGGCCTGGCTGGCCGGCGACCACTACAAGTGGCGGGTGATGCGCACCTGCGGCGTGCCCGAGGAGTACGTCACCGGCAAGGCCTCCTTCCAGGAGAAATTCCAGCGCTTCGCCGCCGTTATGCCCGCCTTGGTGGGCAACCCCATCTACCACTGGTCCCACCTGGAGATGCTGCGCTTTTTCGGCATTGAGGAACTGCTGGACACCGCCAGCGCCCCCGCTATATGGGACAAGGCCAACAGTGTCCTGCAAAGCCCCCAGGGCACAGCCCGCGCCTTGATTACCTCCAGCAAAGTCCGGGCCCTGTGCACCACCGACGACCCCGCCGACGACTTGCAGTACCACAAGCTGCTGGCGGAGGACAAAGACTTCGCAACCCAGGTGCTGCCCACCTTCCGGCCGGACAAAATCCTCCACGTGGAAAACGACGAGTACCCCGTCTACCTTCAGAAGCTGGGCGCCGCCGCCGGGGTGTACATCCGCACCTTGGACGACGTGAAAACTGCCCTCAAGCAGCGGCTGGACTACTTCGCCAGCTGCGGCTGCCGCCTGTCCGACCAGTCCTTCGGCTCCCCGGACTTCACCGTCTGGGACGAGGAAGCCGCCCAAGAGGCCATGAACAAGGCCTTAAACGGCGAGAAGCCCCTGGACTACGAGGTGGCCGCCTACCAGTCCCTGCTCATGGATTTCCTGGGCGGGGAGTACGCTGCCCGGGGCTTTACCATGCAGCTGCATCTGGGGGCCCTGCGCAACTTGAACACCCTGCGCTTCCGGGGGCTGGGGCCCGACGTGGGCTGCGACTCCATCGGCGACGGCATCCCTGCCGCCTCTCTGGCCGCTTTGCTGGACCGCCTGGCCGTGCGGGACGCCTTGCCCAAGTCCATCCTCTACACCCTCAACGCCTCGGACAACGAGAAGCTCATCGCCGCCGCTGGCTGCTTCCACGATGGGGCCACTGCCGGCAAGGTGCAGTTCGGCTCCGCCTGGTGGTTCAACGACCACCTGGACGGCATGGAGAAGCAGCTGCGGGATTTGGCCAACATCGGGGTGCTCAGCCGCTTTGTGGGCATGCTCACCGACAGCCGGTCCTTCCTGTCCTATCCCCGCCACGAGTACTTCCGCCGCATTCTGTGCCGCGTCATCGGCGGCTGGGTGGCGGACGGCCAGGCCCCCGCGGACTACGAGCTGCTGGGCGCCATGGTGCAGGACATCTGCTTTCACAACGTGGCAAACTTCATTGGTATCCAGGGCTGAACCGAAAGCCCCCTTTAGAAAGGAGCAACTGACATGAAACTTTCCTTCCGCTGGTATGGGGATTCCGACCCCATCTCTCTGGAGTACATCAGCCAAATCCCCGGCATGCGCTCCATTGTCACCGCTGTGTACGACGTAAAGCCCGGCAAGGTGTGGCCCGAGGAGTCCCTGGCCCGCCTGAAGGCCCAGTGCGAGGAGCACGGCCTGGTCTTTGACGTGGTGGAGTCCATCCCCGTCAGCGAGGACATCAAGCTGGGCACGGACAAGCGGGACGCCCACATCGAGGCATACTGCGAAAACGTGCGCCGCTGCGCCAAGTACGGCGTGAAGTGCGTCACCTACAACTTTATGCCGGTGTTCGACTGGACCCGCACACAGCTGGATAAAAAGGCCCCCGACGGCTCCACCAGCCTGGTGATGTACTGGGAGCAGATGCGGGGCCTGGACCCCCTCACCGACGACATCCACCTGCCCGGCTGGGACGCCAGCTACACCCAGGAGGAGGTGCGGGACTTGATCCGCGCCTACGGCGAGCTGGGCGAGGAGGGCCTGTGGAAGAACATCGAGGTGTTTTTGAAGAAGGTCATCCCCGTGGCGGAGGAGTGCGGCGTGGTCATGGCCCTGCACCCCGATGACCCGCCCTATCCCATCTTCGGCCTGCCCCGGGTCATCACCTGCGAGGAGAACCTGGACCGCTACCTCTCTATTGTGGATTCCCCCTCCAACGCCCTGTGCTTGTGCACCGGCTCTTTGGGCTGCGCCAAGTTCAACGACGTGCCCGCCTTGGTGCGGAAGTACTCCGCCGCCGGGCGCATTGGCTTTATGCACCTGCGCAATGTGAAGATTCTGGAGGACGGCTCCTTTGAGGAGCGGGCCCACCTTTCCAGCTGCGGCAGCCTGGATATGTACGCCATTGTAAAGGCCCTGGTGGAAACCGGCTTTGACGGCTACGTCCGTCCCGACCACGGCCGCATGATTTGGGGGGAGACCGGCAAGCCCGGCTATGGCCTGTACGACCGCGCCCTGGGCGCCGCCTATATCAACGGGTTGTTCGAGGCCTGCGAAAAGGCCCAGAAAGGCCAGTAAGCGGGAGTAAGACTTTTTTAGAAAGGATGGATGGAACATGGAAAAGAACGTACTGAACACCGACCTGACCGGCAAGGTGGCGGTTGTCACCGGGGCCGGCGGGGTGCTGTGCTCCGCCTTTGCCAAGGTGCTGGCCCGGGCGGGGGCCAAGGTGGCCCTGCTGGACTTGAACGAGGAGGCCGCCCAGCAGTTTGCCGGGGAAATCACCGCCGAGGGCGGCGTGGCCAAGGCTTACAAGTGCAACGTGCTGGACAAGGACATGTGCTGCGCCGTGGCCAGCCAGGTGCTGGAGGACCTGGGCCCCTGCGACGTGCTCATCAACGGGGCGGGGGGCAACAATCCCCGGGCCACCACCGACAAGGAGTACTTTGAGCTGGGCGACCTGGAAAGCGACACCAAGAGCTTTTTCGACTTGGAGAAAAGCGGCGTGGAGTTCGTGTTCAACTTGAACTTCATCGGCACCCTCATCCCCACCCAGGCCTTTGCCCAGCAGATGATTGGCCGGGAGGGCTGCAACATCCTGAACATCTCCTCCATGAACGCCTACACCCCCCTGACCAAAATCCCCGCCTATTCCGGGGCGAAAGCGGCTGTCACCAACTTTACCCAGTGGCTGGCGGTGCACTTCTCCAAGGTGGGCATCCGGGTCAACGCCATTGCCCCCGGCTTCTTCGCCACCAAGCAGAACGCCGCGCTGCTCTTTAACCCCGACGGCAGCCCCACCCCCCGCACAGGGAAGATTCTGGCGGCCACCCCCATGGGCCGCTTTGGCGACACGGAAAAGGAGCTGGCGGGGGCTGTGCTCTTCCTGCTGAACAACGAGGCCGCCAGCTTTATCACCGGCGTGTGCATCCCCATCGACGGCGGGTTCTCCGCGTACTCTGGCGTGTAAACACTTTTCGGAGAAAGGAAGGCCCTATGAAAAACGTGAAGCGCGCGGCTGCCCTGGCGCTGTGCGGCCTGCTGGTTTTGGGCAGCCTGTTCGGCTGCTCCGCCAGCGCCACCGACGGCCTGCAGATTATCCGCATTGGCCACAACCAGTCCACCAACCACCCCACCCACACGGGCCTGCTGGCCTTTGAGGAGTACGTGGAGGGGGAGCTGGGGGACAAGTACGACATCCAGATTTTCCCCAGCGAGCTGCTGGGCTCCCAGAACGAGATGGTGCAGCTGACCCAGACCGGCGCCATCACCTTCTGCGTGGCCTCCAACTCCCTGCTGGAGACCTTCTCGGATAACTACACCCTGTTTAACCTTCCCTACCTGTTTGCCAGCCCGGAAGCCTACCACGCCTCCATGGACGACCCCGCCATTGTGGACCCCATTTTCGAATCCACCATGCAGGCGGGCTTTGAGGCCGTCACCTGGCTGGACGCCGGCACCCGGAACTTCTACACCATCAACACCCCCATTGAGACGCCCGCGGACCTGCGGGGCTTAAAAATCCGCGTGCAGCAGTCCCCCACCAACGTGCGGATGATGGAGCTGCTGGGCGGCTCCGCCACCCCCATGGGCTTTGGTGACGTGTATACGGCCCTTCAGTCTCAGATGCTGGACGGCGCCGAGAACAACGAGCTGGCCTTGACAGACAACGGCCACGGCGACGTGTGCAAGTATTACTCCTACACCATGCACCAGATGATCCCCGACATCCTCATCGGCAACCTGGACTTTATGGAGAGCCTCAGCGAGGAGGAGCGGGCCATCTTTGACGAGGGCTTCCAAATCCTCAACCAGACCCAGCGGGACGCCTGGGAAACCGCTGTGGAGGAGGCCAAGAACACGGCCGAGAACGAGCAGGGCGTCACCTTCCTCTACCCGGACATCACCCCCTTCCAGGAGGCCGTGGCCCCCATGCACGAGGAGATGCTGGAAAACTATCCCGACCTGGCGCCCATCTACGAGCTCATCCAGGCCCACAACGCCGAGTACCCGGCGGATTCCCAGTGAAAGGAGGGCGTATTTCTCTATGCAAGCTACCCGTAAAGTGCTCAACCGCATTATGAATGTCCTGGCGGGCGTAAGCCTCATCGCCATGACGGCCCTGACCTGCTGGCAGGTGTTCACCCGCTATGTCTTAAACAACCCCTCCACCTGGTCTGAGGAGCTGGTGGGCTACCTGTTCGCCTGGGCCAGCCTGTTCGGCGCCTCCCTCATCACCGGGGAGCGGGGCCACATGAACATCCCCGTGGTGGTGGAGAAGATGCCCGCCGCCGCCCAGAAGTTCTTCGCCATCTTCGCCGAGCTCATCGCCATGGCCTTCTCCCTGATTATCCTGGTCTATGGCGGCTACCGCATCACGCTGCTGGCCATGGGCCAGATGACTTCCTCCCTGGGCGTGGCCGTGGGCGTGTTCTACGTGGCCATGCCGGTGTGCGGCGTCATCAACATCCTGTACACCATTTTGAACATCTACGACATCTGCAAAGGCAAAAAGAAGGAGGCGTAAGTTATGGCGATACAATCTCTGCTGATGATTATCGGCATTCTGGCAATCCTGCTGGTGATTGGCGTACCCATCTCCTACTCCATTGGCATCGCCTCCCTGGTCACAATTTTGCAGACCGTGCCCCTGGACATCTCCGTGGTCACAGGCGCCCAGCGCATCTTCGTGGGCATGAGCAAGTTCAGCCTGACGGCCATCCCCTTCTTCATTTTGGCGGGCAACCTGATGAACCAAGGTGGCATCGCCAAGCGGCTGGTAAACTTTGTCATGGCCATTTTGGGCAAGCTGCCCGGCGCGCTGCTGGTGACAAACGCGGGCGCCAACGCCTTGTTCGGGGCCATCTCCGGCTCCGCTTCCGCCGCCGCGGCCGCTGTGGGCTCTATGGTCCAGGAGGGCGAGGAAGAGCAGGGCTATGACAAGGACCTATGCGCCGCTACCAACGGTTCTTCCGCCCCCTCTGGCCTGCTGATCCCCCCCTCCAACGCCTTGATTACCTACTCCCTGGCGGCCGGGGGCACCTCTGTGGCGGCCCTGTTTATGGCGGGCTATGTGCCCGGCATCATCTGGGCCCTGTGCTGCATGGTGGTGGCGGTTATCCTGGCCAAGAAAAAGGGCTACAAAGGCACCCCCGGCAAGTTCAGCTGGGCCACCTTGGGCAAGGCCACCTTGCAGGCGCTGCCCTCCCTGTCTTTGATCGTGGTGGTCATTGGCGGCATTGTGGCCGGTGTGTTCAGCGCCACAGAGGGCTCCGCCATTGCTGTGGTCTACTCGCTGATTTTGGGCATCTGTTACCGCAACATCACCTGGAAGTCCTTCTGGAACATCGTGGTGGAGAGCGCCAAAATGAGCGGCATGGTGGTGTTCCTCATCGGCGTGTCCAACATCCTGGGCTGGGTTATGGCCTTCCTGCAAATCCCTCAGGCGGTTTCCACGGTGCTGCTGGGCATCACCGATAACCCCATCATCATCCTGCTCATCATGAACCTGATTCTGCTCATTGCCGGCACCTTTATGGACGTGACCCCGGCCATCCTGATTTTCACCCCTTTGTTCCTGCCCATCGTCCAGACCTTTGGCATGGACCCCATCCACTTCGGCCTGGTGCTGGTGTACAACCTGTGCATTGGCAACATCACCCCGCCGGTGGGCAACACCCTGTTTGTGGCCATCAAGGTGGGCCGCAGCACCCTTGCCAAGACCATGCCCTACATGCTTTGGTACTATGTGGCCATTTTGGTTGGCCTGCTCTTGGTGACGTACATCCCCGCGGTGAGCATGTTCTTGCCGCAGCTGGCCGGGCTGGCGTAAGTCTTAGCCTGAGAAAAAACAAAACACGCCCCACAGCTTCGGGGCGTGAGAGAGGGGCTGCCACCCATGTGTGGCGGCCCTTTTCCTTTGCCTTGTTTCAGGCGGGGGAGGGCTGCTCTCTCCGGAAAAAGGGCAGCAAAAAGCGGCGCCCGGGCAGCGCCGCTGGTTTTGTTGCGTTATTCTTCCGTTTTGGGGGCGACCTTTTTGGCAGCGGCCACAATGGACTTCTTCTTCCACCGGCCCATGCGGTAGGCGATGGAGGTGATAACCGCGCCCATCACCCAGCTGATAAGCAGGGAGATGAACAGGGGGTCCGGGGTGCCGGAGCCCATGGCGCCGCCCTCGGGACGGGTGAGGAACTCCAGGCCGTAGGCGATGGGCACCCGGATGATAACCGTGGTGATGATGGAGATCCACATGGGGGTCATGGTGTCGCCCGCACCCCGCATCACGCCGGAGAGGATTTGGGTCACGCCCATGGCGATGTAGCCCACCGCCAGAATCCGCAGCATCCGCATGCCGGTGGAGATGACCTCCGGGGTGGAGGTGAACATCTGCATCAGGTACTGGCCGAACAGCAAGATGAGGGCCACCAGCACCACGGAGACGCTCAGGCCGATTTTCAAGCCGTCCTTCACGCCCTTCTCCACCCGGTCGATGCGGCCGGCGCCGATGTTCTGGCCGGTGTAGGTGGTCATGGTGGTGCCAAAGGTGAAGTTGGGCATCATGGCGAAGCCGTCCACGCGCATCACAGCGGTGTTGGCCGCGATAACCACCGTGCCGAAGGAGTTTGTCAGGGACTGGAGGATAATCATGGCAAAGGAGAAGATGGCCTGGGTCAGGCCGCTGGGCAGCCCCAAGCGGATGAGCTGCTTTAAGTACTGGGCCTTGGGCCACAGGTAGGCCGGCTTCACCGAGAGCACGTCCCGCATAAAGAACATGCGGATAAGGCACAGGCTGCCGGAGACGATCTGGGAGATGATGGTGGCGATGGCCACGCCGGCCACGTCCCAGTGGAAGCCCGCTACAAACCACACGTCCAGCACAATGTTCAGCAGGCAGGCGATGATGAGAAAGACCACCGGGGTGACGGAATCCCCCAGGCCACGCAGCACGCCGGAGAGGATGTTGTAAAAGGCGCTGCCGATAATGCCCGCAAAGAGGATAACAAGATAGGTACAGGCCATATCATAAATCTCCGGCGGGGTGCTCAGGGCGCTCATCACCGGCGGGGTGATAAGGGGCCCCACAATCATGATGAAGATGGAGGAGACAACCGTGGCGGTCAAGGTTGTGCCCACGGTCTTTTCCAGGCGCTCCCGGTCCTTGGCGCCAAAGTATTGGGATACCATGACGCTGGCGCCCACGGAAATGCCCATAAACAGCACCAGCAGCAGGTTTATAATGGGACCGCTGGCGCCCACGGCGGCCAGGGCGTTGTCTCCCACATAGGCGCCCACCACGATGGAATCCACCGTGCTGTAAAGCTGCTGGGCCAGGTTGCCGATGAGCAGAGGGACCGAGAACCGGATAAGGTTCCCGGAGGGGCTGCCCTGGGTCATATCTTGGCTGGCAAGCAGCGAGGTCAGTTTTCCAGACATACGTTTCTTACTCCCTTTCGTTGTATGGTCAAAATCTTCCAAATATCATTATATCACAGGCCATGGTAGATTTCTTTTGTAGAAAATGATAAATTTTTTTTAAAAAATTAAGAAAATATAGATAAACAGGGCGCGAAAATGGCATAGGTGTGTGCTTTGAAATAATGCATACGTTTGCGTTTCGCAGCCAACAGCCCCTGCCTCCACGGAAAGAGGAAGGCCTTTACACGTTCTTAACAGACTTCCTTTTTTCTTTACAAAAACTTAATTTTCTATTGACGTTGCACGCGTTAAATGTTAACCTTAAATATGGATAGGGCTAAACGGCCGGGAGGCCAACCCTTTTTACGGGCAGCGCCAGTTCCTGCCCGGAGAATAAGTGAGGATGGGATAAAACTTTATGGATGTGTCATTTTCATACTTTCTCGATGCCATGAGCGCCAGCCCCGTGCTGCTGATTACGGTGCTCCTGACATTGGGCGTCATCTTCGTCAACGGCTGGACAGACGCGCCCAACGCCATTGCCACCTGCATCACCACCCGGTGCATGAAGCCCCGGCCGGCCATTATGCTCAGCGCGGTGTTCAACTTCCTGGGCGTGCTGGTGATGACCCACTTCAACAGCTCGGTGGCCTCCACCATCAGCAACATGGTGGACTTTGGCGGCGACACCCGGGAGGCACTTATCGCCCTGTGCGCGGCGCTGTTTTCCATTGTGGTCTACAGTGTGGCGGCTTCCATGTTCGGCATCCCCACCAGCGAGAGCCACAGCTTGATTGCCGGCCTTTCCGGCGCGGCCATCGCCATCCAGAACGGCGTGGGGGGCATCAACATGTCCGAGTGGGTCAAGGTCCTCTACGGCCTGGTGGCAAGCCTTGCCTTGGGCTTCTGCATTGGCTGGGTGGTCTGTAAGGGCTTGACCATTCTCTGCCGCAAGATGGACCGCCGGCGCACCAACCAGTTCTTTACCGGCGCGGAGATTTTCGGCGCCGCAGCCATGAGCTTTATGCACGGCGCCCAGGACGGCCAGAAGTTTATTGGCGTGCTGTTTTTGGGCGTGGCCTTTTCCAATGGCATGAGCAGCGTAAGCGGCGTGCTCATTCCCGTGTGGCTGATGGTGCTGTGCAGCGCCGTGATGGGCATTGGCACCAGCGTGGGCGGCGAGAAGATTATCAAGGCCGTGGGCATGGACATGGTGAAGCTGGAAAAATACCAGGGCTTCTCCGCGGACCTCTCCGCGGCGCTGTGCCTGCTGCTCTCCAGCCTGTTCGGCATCCCGGTTTCCACCACCCACACCAAGACCAGCGCCATCATGGGCGTGGGGGCTGTGAAGCGGCTTTCCGCCATCAACTTTGGCGTGGTGAAGGACATGGTGCTCACCTGGGTGTTCACCTTCCCCGGCTGCGGGTTGATCAGCTTTGTTATGGCAAAATTATTTATGCTGCTGTTCTGAGGGGTTCCCACAGTCCAGAGGCGATACCGGTAAAGGAGCAAGATTATGGCCAAGAAACAAGACAGTTTTTACTATGAGAACTTCAGCGAATGCGCGGCCTGCGCCTGCCAGGCTGCCCACTACCTGGAGGACGCCCTGAAGAACTTTAAGCCCGAGGGCCTTTCTTCCATGCTGGACGAGCTGCATCAGGTGGAGCATGCCGCCGACGAGAAAAAGCACGAGCTCTCCAACGTGCTGGCCCGGGCCTTCATCACCCCCATCGAGCGGGAGGACATCATCCTGCTCAGCCAGAGCATCGACGAGATTACCGACAAGATTGAGGACGTGATGCTGCGGCTGTACTGCAACAACGTGCAGACCATCCGCCCCGACGCCATTGAGATGGGCGCCGTGCTGATTCACTGCTGCGAGGAAGTGCGCAAGCTCATCGACGAGTTCGCCGATTTCCGCCGCTCCAAGAAGCTGCGGGAGTATATCATCCACATCAACACCATGGAGGAGCAGGCCGACAAGCTGTTTATCGACAGCATGCGCCGCCTGCACACCAGCACCAGCGACCCCATCGAAATCATCAGCTGGCGCGAGATTTACATCTACATGGAGAAGTGCGCCGATGCCTGCGAACACGTCGCCGACGCCGTGGAAAGCGTGATTATGAAGAATACCTGAGCCGGAGCGCTGCCGTGGGCGGCGTTGCAGCGGGACAGTGTGTTTGTTTTTTATCCAGAAAGAGTCCCATTTGGGATGTATGTATCTACAGAAAAAGCCCAGCGGAAGCTGGGCTTTTTCTTATGGGTCTTATGGAGTGAACCACCGCTTACTCCAACACCTCTGCAGCCTGCTGCAGCTGCTGGATGATGGAAATGTGCTGGGGACATACGCTTTCGCACTGGCCGCACTGGATGCAGTCGCTGGCCTTGCCCTTGCCCCGGGTGGCGAAGCCGTAGTTGCCCTTGGCCCGCTCGGTGTTCCCGTAGATAAGGTGGGTGTTCATGGCGCTGAACACCCCCGGGATGGGGATGCCCTGGGGGCAGCCCTTCACGCAGTACTGGCAGCTGGTGCAGGGGATGCTGGGCAGGCTGGCAAGGGCCTCCCGGGCCTGGGCCACCACGGCCTGCTCCTGGGCGGAGAGGGGGCTGAACTCCTTCATGGTGGCTAAGTTCTGCTCCATCTGCTCCAAGGTGGACATGCCGGAGAGCACAGTGATGATCCCTTCCAGGGAGGCGGCAAAGCGCAGCGCCCAGGAGGGCAGGTTCTTCTCCGGCGCGGCGGCTTTCAGCACCTGGGCCACCGTCTCGGGGGGATCGGCCAGCAGGCCGCCCTTGACAGGCTCCATGATGATAACCGGCTTGTTGTGCTTGCGGGCCACCTCGTAGCACCGGCGGGACTGGACGTTGTCGTCCTCCCAGTCCGCGTAGTTGATTTGCAGCTGGACGAACTCCATCTCCGGGTGCTTGGTGAGCAGCTCGTCCAGCACGTCGGCCTTGTCGTGGAAGGAGAAGCCCACGTGCTTGAGCAGGCCCTTCTCCTTCATCTCCAGGGCGTAGTCCCAAATGCCGAACTTGTCAAAGGCCTGGGTGCGGTCGTCGCCGCAGTTGTGCAGCAGGTAGAAGTCGAAATACCCGGCACCGGTGCGCCGCAGCGAGGTTTGCAGCATCTCCTTGGCCTCGCCGGCGGTTTGGGCCCCGGCCCAGGCGGGCAGCTTGGTGGCCAGCTGGAAGCTCTCCCGGGGGTACCGGTCCACCAAAGCGGTTTTTACAGCCTCCTCGGATTTGCCCCCCAGATAGCCGTAGGCCGTGTCAAAATAGGTGAAGCCGGCCTCCAGGAACTTGTCCACCATCTGCTTGGTCTGTTCCAGGTCCACTTCCTCGCCCAGCATGGGCAGACGCATCAGCCCAAAGCCCAGCTTGGGGATGTCTTTGCCTAAATATTCCATAGTCCATACCTCCCGTCGGCCCGCTGCGGGGCCCTTTTCCTTTAGAATACCACATTTTTCCAGAAAAGAGAAGTGTTTACCCCCCTGGCTTCTGCTGGAATTTCCCCTGGAGCATCCGGTGGATGTCCCGGCTGGCCTGGGCCACCACCTCCGCCACCTGCTCCCCGCCGTAGCGCAGGTTTTCCTCGTAGGCGTAGTAGCCCCCGTAGATGGCGTAGCTCAGGGCGATGTTGACCACCGGGTCCTCCCGGCAAGCAGGGTAACGGGCAAAGGCCAGCTCCTTTACGGCGCGCTCGATTTTGGCCACCAGGTTGCCGCTGCGGCTGCCGGAGAACAAAAGGTGAATCAAGGCCCCTTGGGAGCGGTAGGCCGCGAACAGCTCCCGGGTGAACAGCTCCGGCTGCTCAAAAAGGTATTCCGGGTGGGTCAGCCCCTGGAGCACCGACTCCACCACCTGGGTCTCCAAGGCGTCGGAGAGGGCGTACACATCGGCGTAGTGGTCGTAAAAGGTGGATTTGTGAATCTCCGCCCGCTGGCACAGCTCCTTCACGGTGATTTTCTCCAGGGTCTTTTTCTCCCGCAGCTCTAAAAAAGCGGCGCGGATGGCCCGCTGTGTTTTGGTGACGCGCAAATCCATACCAGCCTCCTTTCCCGACCTTTCCTGGGAAAGGTCGCCTATCCTACCGTTTGCGGATTTTGCCGGTGGCGTCTGGGGCCCCCGGGCACTATAATCGATTATAGCAGGAAAACCGACGGGTGTCCAGAAACTATTTGTAAGAAAGGAGGCGGCGCCATGGATTTGCAGCGCTTTTACGCGGGCGCCTGCTTTGACGCCTACCGCTACCTGGGCGGCCACATGGAGGCAGAGGGCGGGGTGTTCCGCACCTTTGCCCCCAGCGCGGCCGGGGTGTCTTTGCTGGCGGAGTGGGAGGACTGGCAGGAGCGCCCCATGGAGCGGGTGTTGGACGGGAATTTCTGGGAGGCGCGCAGCCCAGGGGCGGTGCCGGGCCAGCGGTATAAGTACCGCATCTGGAAAAGGGATGGCAGCTTTTTGGACCACTGCGACCCCTACGGCTTCTGGATGGAGAAGCGGCCCCACACGGCCTCTGTCCTCTGCGGGCCGGAGCAGGACTACATCTTCTCCGACCAGGCCTGGATGGCCGCCCGCACCACCTGCCAGGACAGGCCCCTGCACATCTACGAGGTCCACGCCGGCTCTTGGAAAAAGCCGGGGCCCGGGCCTGAGGATTGGTACGATTGGGACCAGCTGGGGGAGCTGCTGCTGCCCTACGTCCAGGAGCTGGGCTGCAATTACATCGAGTTCCTCCCCTTAAGCGAGCACCCCAGCGACGCGTCCTGGGGTTATCAGAACACGGGGTTTTTCAGCCCCACCTCTCGCTACGGCAGCCCCCGGCAGCTGAAGGCCTTTGTGGACCGCTGCCACCAGGAGGGCGTGGGGGTGCTGCTGGATTTTGTGCCCGTCCACTTTGCCGTGGACGACTACGCCCTGTGGCAGTACGACGGCACGGCCCTGTACGAGTACCCCCACAGCGATGTGGGCGTCAGCGAGTGGGGCAGCTGCAACTTCATGCACTCCCGGGGGGAGGTGCGCAGCTTCCTGCAATCCGCCGCCCAGTACTGGCTGGAGGAATTCCACTTCGACGGCCTGCGCATGGACGCGGTCAGCCGGCTGATTTACTGGCAGGGCGACCCGGCCCGGGGGGAAAACCAAAACGGCCTGGCCTTTCTCCGGGGGATGAACCTGGGTTTAAAAGCGCTGCATCCCACGGCGATTCTGGCGGCGGAGGATTCCACCGCCTGGCCGGGGGTGACGGCGCCTGCCCAAGAGGGCGGCCTGGGCTTTGACTACAAGTGGGACATTGGCTGGATGCACGACACCTTGACCTACTTCCAGTCCCCGCCCCACCAGCGGCCGGGGAAGTACCACCAGCTCACCTTCTCCATGGACTACTTCTACAACGAGCGCTACCTGCTGCCCCTCTCCCACGACGAGGGCGTCCACGGCAAGGCCACCATTGCCCAGAAGATGTACGGGGAGTACGAGGGGAAGTTCCCCCAGGCCCGGGCGCTGTACCTGTACATGATGGCCCACCCTGGGAAGAAGCTGAACTTCATGGGCTTTGAGCTGGCTCAGCTGCGGGAGTGGGACGAGCGCCGCCAGCAGGACTGGGAGCTGCTGCGGTACCCCATCCACGATGGGTTTGCCCATTTCATCCAGACTTTGAATCACCTGTACTTGGAGAGCCCCGCCCTGTGGCAGCAGGACTACAGCCGGGAGGGCTTCCGCTGGCTGGCCTGCGAGCCGGGCCCCGCCTGCCTGTACGCCTGGGAGCGCCGGGGCGGCGGCCAGCGGTTGGTGTGCCTGGTCTGCCTGGGGGATGTCCCGGCGGCGGGGACGCTGCAAATCCCCGGGGCTAAGGGGCTTACCTGCCTGCTCTCCACCGAGGAGGCGCGCTTTGGTGGGAAAGAGCCCGCCCTGCCACAGGAGCAGCTGCCCCAGGCAGGGGCGTTCCCAGTGGCCTTGGCGCCCAACTCCGGCCAGCTGTGGCTGGTGGAGGAGGGGTCTTGTTCACAATGAGAAAAGGGGCTGCCGCGGTTGCGGCGGCCCCTTTTCGCTTTTTGTGGATGCAACCGGCCGCAAGGGCCTTTTAGTCGCTGCTTTTTTACGGTTCCAGGAGCTTCTTCTGGCGGACCGCCCTCAGCCGGCTTCCCCCTCCCAGGCGCGCCAGAAGTCTCCCACCGTGGGGAAGCGCCGGCTGGGGTTGGGCTCCATGGCTTTGCAGAGGGCTTCATAGCGTCCCTGGGACAGCTGCCAGGTCTCCCGGCGGCAGGGGAGGACGCGCTCCTCCCGGTAGGCGCGCTGAAGCTCCTGCTGGCTGGCGCGGCCGAAAAAGCTGGACAGCAGTGCCCCCACCGTGAACACCGCCGTGGCCGGGGTGATATCCGCCCCCAGCTGGTACTCCTCGGGGGCTTTCATGCGCTTGGTGCCGGGGTAGTCCGCGCCCAGGGTGTTGCGCAGCGGCCGCTGGCGGAACAGGTCAATGTCGCAGATGGTCAGGCGGCGCGCTGCAAAATCGTAGAGCAGGCTGCCGTCGTAGAAATCCACCGGGGCATAGCCTTGCTCCTCCGCGTGGCGCAAAAAGGCGAACACCTCCCGGAAAGCCGCTAGCTTTTCCGCTGGGGGCAGCCGGCGGAAGCGCTCCCCGGGGGAGAGCTCCCCGGTGGCGGCGTAGCGCTCAAAATTCCAGTGGTCAAACAGGCAGTCCCCCTCCGCCCACTGGAAGACCGCCACGTACAACTCCCCCTGGGGGAAGTGCTCCACCAGGCGGATGAGGCTTGGGTAGGCCAGCCGCTGGTACAGGGGAAGGGCGGTTCGCAGGTTCTCCACCGCCTGGGCGGGGGAGAGGCAGCTGTAGGCGGTGGGGGCCCCAGCTACCTTGAGGAAAAACCGCCGCTCCCCTTGGCTCACCCCAAAGCTGATGTTGCCGGAATCGTTCTGGGCGAACACCTGGAACACGCTGCCGTAGGCCTGGAGAAAGGAAAAGTCGCACAGCTCTTTCATGGAGAAAGGGATGCCGTTGATGGTTTGCTCTGTCATACGTGCCTCCTAAAAGACGGGGAGGGCCGTTGCACCGCGGCCCCCCGCAGGGTGGTTGGGCGTGCTGGGTCCTGCATACAGCCTCCGCTCCATTCCAGTACATTATAGGGGAAGCCGGCGGCCCTTGTCAAGGAAGGGGCGGGCGTGAAAAAAGCGCCCCGCTTGCCGGAGCGCTTTCCCTGTGTTAGAGCAAGAACCGGGCTGGGTTCACCCGGGTGCCGTTTTCGTAGACCTCAAAGTGGAGGTGGGCCCCAAAGGAGTTGCCGGTGTTGCCCTCGTAGCCGATGATGGTCCCCGCTGTGACGTACTGCCCGGTGGACACCGCCACAGAGCTCATGTGGGCGTAGCGGGTGGAGTAGGTGCCGTTGTGGTAGATGAGCACGTAATACCCCCAGGAGTAGCCCCAGCTGTCGGTGGCGTTGGCCTCGATGACCTGGCCGTCCGCGGCGGCCACAATGGGCGTGCCCCAGGGCCCGGCGATGTCCATGCCTTTGTGGCCCCGGGCGCCGCCGAAGTGGTCGGAGATGTACGTCACCCCCGGCAGGGGCCAGATGGGGTCAAAGCCGGAGCTGCCCCCGCCGCTGGGAGTGGGAGGAGACACAGCGCCGCTTCCGCCATCGCCGTTCCCGCTGCCGTTCTCCCCGCCGGAGGGCGTCTCCACCGCGGCGGGAGGCGCGGCGGCCTGGGCCTGCTTCTTGGCCTCCTCCTCCGCGCGCTTCTGGGCGGCGATGGCCTCCTGCACCAGGCGCTCGCTTTCGGCCAGCTCCTCCTCGTTGACTTGCAGCTGGTTCTCGGTGGCGTACACCTGCCCCTGGATGTCCCCCAGGGCGGCCTGGTTTTCCTCGTAGAGGGCGGCCAGCTCTTTCTCCTTGCCCTCCAAGGTGACCTGGAGGCTGGCCACCTCCTGCTTTTGGGCCTCCAGCTGCTCCCGGTCCGCCTGGGTCTTGGCCATGTAGTCCTCCAGCTTGCCGATGATTTCCTGGTCCCGCAGGGCCATGGTGTCGATGAGCTCCATGCGGGTGGTGAAGTCCGACAGGCTCTTGGAATCCAGCAGGATTTCCAAGGTGCTCACGTTGCCCGCGGTGTACAGGGCCACCAGCCGCTGCTTAAACAGGTCGATGGTATCCTGCACCTCCGCCTGGGAGGCCTCCAGCTTTAAGGTGAGCTGGCCGATGCTCTCGTTTAAATCCTGGATGTTCTCCCGGGTGGTGAGGATTTGCTCCTGCACCAGGGAAATCTGCTCTTGCAGCGTCTCCAGGTAGGCCTGCTTTTGGGCCTGGTCCTCCCGCAGGCTGTCCAGCAGGGTTTGCAGCTGCTGGTTTTCCGCTTGGAGCTGCTCCTGCTGGGCCTGGATTTCCTCCAGGCTTTGGGCGGATACGGCCAAGGGCGCCAGGGCCGCCAGCCACAGGGCGAACAGGCAGCAGCCCACCCGCTTGCAGATACGTCTCATAGGGAATCGCCTCGCTTTCCAGTGGCCTGCCGCCTGCATGGGCGCAGCAAGCCAGTACGCCTATTAGACGTCCCAGACGCGGGGGAGGTCAGGCCTGTTGCGAAAAATCTGGGAAAAATTTTTTCCCGGGGGAGAAAGCCCGCCCCAGCCCGGCAGCCCTTGACTTTTCCCAGCGCCTATGCTAAGATATTTTTGTATGTAAGAGCAAAGGCCTTGAAGGAGACAGGCGGCGGCGTTGGGGCGCTTCAGAGAGCCGGTGGGTGGTGCGAACCGGCGCGCGAAACGCGGTGCCGCATCCCTCCCGAGCCGCGGGCCCAACAGGGTTTTCCAGCAAAACCCCCAGTAAGCGCCGCCGGCACCCCGCCGTTACCGGGGCGCGTATTGTTGGATATGCCGGAATGGGTGGTATAAGCGAAGCCAAGCCTTCGTCCCGTTTGCGCGGGACGGGGCTTTTTTATTTTTTCAGTCAATTCCGGTGAGCACAGACCAGAGAAAGGATGGCTGCCATGAGCATGTACAAGGAAGTCTCCCCCAACCTGAATTTTGTGGAGCGGGAGCAGGAAACGGAAAAATTCTGGGAAGAAAACCACATCTTCGAAAAGAGCATGGAGGAGCGCCAGGGCGACAACGCCTATGTCTTCTACGACGGCCCCCCCACCGCCAACGGCAAGCCCCACATCGGCCACTTGCAGACCCGGGCCTTTAAGGACTTGTTCCCCCGGTTCCACACCATGAAGGGGGAGATGGTCCCCCGCAAGGCCGGCTGGGATACCCACGGCCTGCCCGTGGAGCTGGAAGTGGAAAAGCTGCTGCACATCAACGGCAAGGAGCAAATCGAGGCCTATGGCATTGCCCCCTTCATTGAGAAGTGCAAGGAGAGCGTGTGGAAGTACAAGGGCCTGTGGGAGGATTTCTCCAAGGACGTGGGCTTCTGGGCCGACATGGAGCACCCCTACGTCACCTATGACAACAACTTCATCGAGAGCGAGTGGTGGGCCCTCAAGCAGATTTGGGACAAGGGCCTTTTGTACAAGGGCTTTAAGATCGTCCCCTATTGCCCCCGCTGCGGCACGCCCCTTTCCTCCCACGAGGTGGCCCAGGGCTACAAGGACGTGAAGGAGCGCTCCGCCATCGCCAAGTTCCGGGTCAAGGGCGAGGAGGCCTTCATCCTGGCCTGGACCACCACCCCCTGGACGCTGCCCTCCAACGTGGCGCTGTGCGTCAACGCCGCCGAGGACTATGTAAAGGTGGAGAGCAAGGGGGAGACCTACTACCTGGCCGCCGCCCTGTGCGACACCGTTCTGGGCGAGGGGGAATACACCGTCCTGGAGACCTACAAGGGCGCCGATTTGGAGGGCAAGGAGTACGAGCCCCTGTTCGACTTCGTCAGCCCCAAGGAGAAGTGCTGGTACGTGGTGTGCGACGATTACGTCACTCTCACCGACGGCACCGGCGTGGTGCACATCGCCCCGGCCTTTGGTGAGGACGACGCCAAGGTGGGCCGCAAGTACGGCCTGCCCCTGGTGCAGCTGGTGGACGGCAAGGGCCAGATGACCAGTGAAACCAAGTGGCCCGGCGTGTTCTGCAAGGACGCCGACAAGGAGATCCTGCAGGATTTGGACCAGCGGGGCCTGCTGTTCAGCGCGCCTAAGTTCGAGCACAGCTATCCCTTCTGCTGGCGCTGCGACACCCCCCTTATCTACTACGCCCGGGAGTCCTGGTACATCAAGATGACCGACGTGAAGGAGCAGCTGATTGCCAACAACAACACTGTCAAGTGGTACCCCGAAAGCATCGGCAAGGGCCGCTTTGGCGACTGGCTGGAGAACGTCCAGGACTGGGCCGTCAGCCGCAACCGCTATTGGGGCACCCCGCTGAATATCTGGGAGTGTGAGTGCGGCCACCGCCACGCCATCGGCAGCATCGCGGAGCTCAAGGAGATGTCTAAGAATTGCCCCGACGACATCGAGCTGCACCGGCCCTATGTGGACCAGGTGACCATCACCTGCCCCCACTGCGGCAAGGAGATGCACCGTGTGCCCGAGGTCATCGACTGCTGGTTCGACTCCGGCTCCATGCCCTTTGCCCAGCACCACTATCCCTTTGAGAACAAGGAGCTGTTCGAGAGCCAGTTCCCCGCGGACTTCATCTCCGAGGCCGTGGACCAGACCCGCGGCTGGTTCTACAGCCTGCTGGCCATCTCCACCTTGCTGTTTGACAAGGCCCCCTTTAAGAACGTGCTGGTCCAGGGCCTGGTGCAGGACGAGAACGGCCAGAAGATGTCCAAGTCCAAGGGCAACGCCGTGGACCCCATGGAGGCCCTGCAAAAGTTCGGCGCGGACCCCCTGCGCTGGTACTTCTACACCAACTCCGCCCCCTGGCTGCCCAGCCGCTTCCACGAGAAGGCCGTTGTTGAGGGGCAGAAGAAGTTCTTCTCCACCCTGTGGAACACCTACGCCTTCTTTGTGATGTACGCCAACATTGTAAACTTTGACCCCACCCAGCACAGGCTGGAGGACTGCAAGCTCACCGTGATGGACAAGTGGCTGCTCTCCCGGCTGAACACCACCGTGAAGGCCGTGGACGACAACCTCTCCGCCTACAAGGTGCCCGAGGCCGCCCGGGCTCTCCAGGATTTTGTGGACGAGATGAGCAACTGGTACGTGCGCCGCAGCCGTCCCCGGTTCTGGGCCCAGGCGGAGAGCGACGACCGCACCGCCGCCTTTATGACCCTGTACACGGCGCTGGTGTCCACCGCCAAGGTGGCCGCCCCCATGGCACCCTTTATGAGTGAGGAAATCTACCGCAACCTGGTGTGCTCCGTGGACAAGTCCGCTCCGGAAAGCGTCCACCTGTGCCTGTACCCCGCCTATGAGGAAAGCCGCGTGGACAAGCAGCTGGAGGCCGAGATGGACGAGGTGCTCCAGGTGGTCACCTTGGGCCGCGCCGCCCGGAACCTCTCCAACCTGAAGAACCGCCAGCCCCTCCAGGCGTTGTACACCGACGCCAACTCCGGCCTGGGGCAGCTGTACACGGATATCATCAAGCAGGAGCTCAACGTGAAGGACGTGCAGTTCCTCACGGACATGTCCCAGTTTACGGCCTACACCTTCAAGCCCCAGCTGAAGCTGCTGGGCAAAAAGCTGGGCAAGCGCCTGAACGACGCCCGCCAGGCTTTGCAGGAGCTGGACGGCTCTGCGGCCAAGAAGGAGCTGGACGCCACCGGCGTGCTGAAGCTCTCCTTGCCCGATGGGGACATCGAGCTCACCGCCGAGGAGCTGCTTATTGAGACGGCCCAGAAGGAGGGCTACACCTCTGTGTCTGACAGGGGCGTCACCGTGGTGCTGGACACCGCCCTCACCGAGGAGCTTATCCGCGAGGGCTTTGTGCGGGAAATCATCAGCAAGCTGCAGACCATGCGGAAGGAGGCGGGCTTCAATGTCACCGACCACATCCAGGTCTACTGCCAGGGCAGCGGGAAGGTCCGGCAGGTGCTGGAGGAGAACCAGGCGGCCATCCTCCACGACGTGCTGGGCGACGCCTGCCACTTCGACGCCCTGGAGGGCTACACCGCCCAGCAGGATGTCAACGGCGAAACCGTCACCTTCGGCGTGAAGCGCGTCTAAGCGCAAGGCCGATGCCATAGAAAGAATGGGCTGTCCAACAGGGCAGCTCTTTCTTTTTGCCCATCTTTCTGGAAAGAAACAAAGAACGTTTCCGGGCGCTTGGACTGCCTTCCCTTTGCGGGAGCGCGGGCGTTGTGCTCGCGCCTGTTGGCGGTGCCTGCTGGGTTTGTCTCGGTTTTGGCTGACGTTGGCTGGATGCATATGAAAGAAGCACAGGCCAGCGCGACGCGGGCCCGGCCCGTTTTGCGCCGGCGGGTGGGAAATGTGTGGAAAGTGCTTGAAAATCTCATGGGGCTCGCTTATAATACGGGTGGATTTTCCAGGCCGCGGGGCCGGGAGCAAAGGGAGAGTTGATTTGTATGTATCACGGAATGACCAACCACATGGGGAACCTCACCCTGCTTTCGGGGAGCGTTTCTCGTTCCATCAGCCCGGAGAACTTTACGGGGGCCAAGGGCGCCGGGGCCCAGTGCGAGCTGGAGGACGGCTCGGCCAAGTGGGCGGCCCGGGACTTGGGCAAGGGCTGGAAGGTAAACCCCTACATCCGTGTGGCGCCGGGGGAGACCTTTGAAATTGCCAACATCCAGGGGCCCGGCGCCATTCAGCACATCTGGATGACCCCCACAGGGAAGTGGCGCGACACCATCCTGCGCATGTACTGGGACGGCCAGGCCGCGCCCTCGGTGGAGTGCCCGGTGGGGGATTTCTTCTGCTGCGGCTGGCAGGAGTACCACCAGGTTTCCACCTTGGCGGTGTGCGTCAACCCGGGCAGCGCTTTTAACTGCTACTGGACCATGCCCTTCCGCCAGCAGTGCCGCATCACCTTGGAGAACCGCGGAGAAGAGGAGGCCGTCTACTACTACCAAATCGACTACACCTTGGGGGAGGTGCCCCAGGACGCCGCCTATTTCCACGCCCAGTTCCGCCGGGTGAACCCCCTGCCCTACAAAGAGGTGTACACCATCCTGGACGGGGTGCAGGGCAAGGGTCACTACGTGGGCACGTACATGGCCTGGGGCGTGCACAACAACGGCTGGTGGGGGGAAGGGGAGATAAAATTCTACCTGGACGGCGACCAGGAGGCCCCCACCATCTGCGGCACCGGCACCGAGGATTACTTCTGCGGCTCCTACAATTTTGAGGACCCCCGCACCCACAGCCGCTATGTGGAGTTCTCCACCCCCTACGGCGGCTTCTACCCCGTCACCCAGGACGGCCTGTACCAAAGCCAAAAGCGCTTTGGGGCCTATCGGTTCCACATCGCCGACCCCATCCGCTTTGCGGAAAACCTGCGGGTGACCATCCAGGCCTTAGGCTGGCGGGATGGCGGCCGGTATCTGCCCCTGCAGGACGACATCGCCTCGGTGGCCTTCTGGTACCAGACGCTGCCCACCGCGCCCTTCCCCGCCCTGCCGGACCGGGAGTTTTTGGAGATTATCTAAGCCCACAGGAAAAGGGCCGCCCCCTACGGGACGGCCCTTTTGGCTTGCTGTTTTAGTTGGCGCTGGGGAAGGTGTACTTCTGCCCTGTGCGGTAGGACTCATAGGCGCCCACCATAAACTGGGTGAGGGCCACCGCCTCGTCGATGCCGTTGGGGGCCTGGCCCTGGCCGCAGCAGGCGGCAATCCAGGCGTCGATGGGCATGGTGTCCGGCTGGGGCAGGTCGGTCATCTCCACGGTTTTGCCGCCGGTCTCGGGGCAGCTGTACTCCAGCCTGTCGCCGTGGTCCCCAAAGACGTGCAAAGAGCCCTGGGTGCCGCTGAGCTCCAGGAAATACCCGTTGCCGCTGGTGACAAACCCCGTCTCGGAAACGCCAATGGCCCCGCCCTCAAACTCCAGCACAGACACGGCGTTGTCCTCCACGCCCCGGTGGGTCACCTGGGTAAACTGGGACACCACGCTTTTGGGCTCCCCCAAAAACCAGTGGAGGGTGTACATGGGATGGGCGCCCAAGTCCATCATGGCGCCGCCGCCGGTCTGCACCTCGTCGTAAAAGTGGGGAGGCAGCCAGCCCAAAGAGCCGTCGGCCTGGGGCGCCACGCTGCCGTTGTGGTAGTTGTGCACCCGGGCGTAGGTGATCTGGCCCAGCTTGCCGCTTTCCACCAAAGCCTTGGCGGCTTTCAGGGCGGGGCGGCACTTGTGGGGGTAGGAGATGGTAAAGGTGACGCCGCTCTCCCGGATGGCCTGGGCAATCTCCTGGGCGTCCTCGTTGGTGAGGGCCAGCACCTTCTCGGTGAAGATGTGCTTGCCGGCCTTGGCGGCGGCCAGCAGCACCTCTTTGTGCTGGTTGGTGGCGGTGGTCACCTGGATGCCCTGGATGGAGCTGTCCGCCCAGATGGCTTCCAAATCCGGCTGGAAGGGCACGCCCAGCGTTTGGGCCATGGCCTGGCCCCGGGCCTGGTCGTCGTCCCACAGGCAGGCCAGCTGGGCCTGGGGGTTTTTCAAAATGGCCTGGGCGTACTCCTGGGTGTGGACGTGCCACGCCCCAATCACTGCGATTTTCATACAACATTCCTCCCAAAGGGAAAAGATTTTCCGCCTATACCATAGCACCGCCCAGGGCAAAAAGCAAGTGACAAATTTTCACCCAAAGGGTATTTTTCCCAGGGGGTCCGCAAGAAAAAAGAGGCCGCCCGCCGGGGCAGCCTCCTGGGTGTTACAGGTATTTCGCAATGACAGCGTCCATGCCGGCGCGCTTTTCCTCCATCTCCTGCACCAGCTTGAACTGGTTCCGGGCGCGCACCAGGTTGTGCTCGGGGTAGGCGGTGCGGAAGTACACGTCCCCGTTGAGGTAGTCGGCCAAGAAGCGCAGGCCCACTTCCAAGGTCATCAGCCGGGCGCCGTCGGGCAGGGTTTTCAGCTCCAGGGGCGTCAGGGCGCTGCCCGCGGCGGAGAGGAACCCGTCGGCGTAGGCCTCGAACAGCCCCAGGTCAAAGTGGACCTTGGAGAGGTCGGCCTCGTCCTCGGCGGCGGTGGTGGCCCCGGCCCGGATGGAATCCCCAAAGTCAAAGGCGCACAGGCCGGGCATCACGGTGTCCAGGTCGATGACGCAGATGGCCTTGCCCGTGGCGTCGTCGATGAGGATGTTGCTCATCTTGGTGTCGTTGTGGGTCACCCGCAGGGGAAGCTTGCCCTCCCGCAGCAAATCCATCAGCAGGGCGCAGTCCTCTTTGCGCTGGGCGGCAAAGTCCATCTCCGCCCCCACCTGAGAAAGCCGGCCCGCCTTGTCGTTCTGGGCGGCCTCCAGCAGCTGGCGGTAGCGCTCGGGGGTGTTGTGGAAGTCCTTGATAGTCTCGTGGAGGGTGGAGGCGGGGTAGCTGGACAGCAGGCTTTGGAACTCCCCAAAGGCCCGGCCGGCCTCCCGCAGCATGGCGGGGCTCTCCACCGTCTCGTGGGAGGTGGCCTTGTCTACAAAGGTCATGCAGCGCCAGGGGCCGCCCTCCTCATCTACAAAGAGGGTGCCGCCCTGGGTGGTGCGGCGGATGTTCAAAGTCTCCCGCAGGGGGTCGCCGCCCCGGGCGAGGATTTTCTCCCGCAAAAACTCCGTCACGCCGGTGATGTTCTCCATGATGTCCTGGGGGGAGGGGAACACGTAGCGGTTGATGTGCTGGATGACGTACTTGCCGCCGTTCTCCACCAAAAAGGTGTCGTTGATGTGGCCGCCGTGCAGGCGGGTGGAGGCGCAGTCCCGGGGCAGGCCGAAGGCCTCTAAAATCTCCGGGGTGATTTGGATGGGATGCTCCATAAGTTTACGTTCCTTTCGTGTTTGGTTTGGGGTGAAACACGCGGGGCAGCCCCGCGGGAATGGGAATGTTTAAAAGCGCAGGGACATGCGCAGAATCACTTCCCCCGGCGCGCCGGACAGGGAGAGGTTGCCGCTGTAGCGCTCTACAATGTCCCGGGCGTTTTCCAGGCCGTGGAAGTCGTCCTCGCCGGTGTTTTCGTCGAACAGCCACCCCAGCACCTGGGAGAGCGTTTTGCCCTTTAGGGAGAAGGTCTCTTTTTGGGGCAGCTGGCCGGAGTAGACCGCCTCCATCGTCAGGGAGTTCTCCCCGGGCTGGGCGGTAAAGCGCACCCGGCGCTCCCCTTCATAGGCGGCGGCCTCCCCGCAGGCCCGGGTGAGCATCTCGCTGATGAGCACACACAGCTCCACGGTGGTCAGGGGCGTTTCCCCGGTGAAGGCGTTGCTCTCAAAGGAGACGCTGTTCTGGGCGGCAAAGGCTGCCTTGGCGGCGATGACGCCGTTGACATAGGGGTTTTGGCTGTACAGCCCCGCCAAAGGCGACTTGGCGTTGTTCTGCTTGTAGATGGCCGCGTAGCGGGGCACCAGCGCCTGGTTGCCGTCCTGCACCATCACGCTGACGGTGTCCAGGGCGTACTCCCCGGCCTTTTGGGCGGCCTTGGCGGCCTGCACGGCGGCCAGGGTGTCGGTGTAGTCACCGGCTTTCAGAGCCAGCATCTGGGCCCGCAGGCTGTCCTCCGTGGCGCCCTGGCGGAAGCGTCCCGCCTGGTACACCGAGCGGAAGACGAAAATCACCGCCGCAAAAAGCAGCGTGGCCACCAGCAGCCGCTGGGCGGGGATATGCAGGCGGAAGAGGAAGTCCACCTTGCCGTTGCCCACCGCGCAAAGGGCCAAAGTGACAAGGCACATGCCCCACAAAAAGGCGGAGGGCCCCCTGTCGCTAAAGTGGTGGAAGGGCCGGTAGAAGCACAGCCCCACCAAGGCCGCCAGGGCCAGCTGGGCCGCCAACGAGAACACCGCCGCGAAGGCCCCCGCCACCGGGAAGGGCAAGGCACCCAGCACAGGCGGCAGGAAGGCCTCCAGGTAGAAGTGGCAGGCCAAGGTCAGCAGCACCAGGTAGAACTTTTGCAGGGGGTTGTTCCGGGAGAGGAACAGAGAGGCCCCAAAGAGCACCAGGGCCCCGGCGGCCACCGCCCAAGAGGGCCCTGCCAGCCGGGCGGCAATCCACCCCGCCCCCAAGGAGAGTAGGTAGGCAGCCCCATAGCAGGCCACAGTGGCCCACAGGCGGAAGCGGTCCTCCAACAGGGTGAGAAACAGCCCCGCCGCGCACAGCAATGCAATGGCTAAATCGGTCACGATGAGCATCCCCTTTTTCACAGGACAAGCCCTCCCCGCCCTGAAAACCAGGACAGGGAAAGCTGTTTGCGAATAGTATAGCACACTCTTGGCCGGGAAACAATTTCTTTTTTCCGCATCTTCTTACAGGATTCCCCCCAGGGCGCTTTACAGGGGGTAAAATCCATTGACAGCCGCCCCCCGGTATTGTAAGATACTATATATAGGAAAACTTGAAAGGCCTGGAAAAGGGGAGAGGAACATGAAAAAGCGGTGGGTGTTCACCGGTGTGGCGGGGCTGTTGGGGGCCCTGTTCCTGGGCTGTGTGCTGTGGGTGGGGGGCGTCTCCGGCTGGTTTGGGCTGGGCGCCCTGGCCGCCGGGGAAGAGCCCGCCTGGGAGCACGCCTATCCCACCACCTGGGACCCAGCCGGCCGCCCGGTGGAGGACCTGCTGATTCAGTGGGGCAGCGGCCCCGTGGAGGTCCGCGTGGGGGAGGGCCCTGTGGTCACGGTGACAGAGTACGCCAGCCGCCCCCTGGAAGCGGGGGAGATGCTCTCCCTGTCCTTTTCCGGCGGCGCCTTGGAGATTGCCTGGGACGGCGGCCTGCTGCCCCTGGGCGGGCTGCAAAACTGGCAGAAGCGCCTGGTGGTGGAAGTTCCCCAGGACATCGCTTCCCAGCTGGACGAGTTCTCCTGCGGGAACACCCAAGGGGATATAAAGGTAAATGGCTTTACAGCGGAAACCGCCCGTGTTTCCTCCCTTTCCGGGGATGTGGACTTGGCGGGATTCAACGGTGTAAAGGTAAATGCCTCTACAGTGTCGGGGGCAATCCACTGGCAGGGCGGCAGCGCCCAAGAGGTGGACGTGGAGACAAATTCCGGGCCGGTGAGCCTTTCGGATGTCACCGCCCAGGACTGCCGCTTAAAGACCGTCACCGGCCGGGTGGATTTCGCTGGCTCCAGCGCCCTGGCCTTTGCGGTGGAAACGGTATCGGGAGATGTCTCCACCCGGCTGGGCGCGTGTCCCCAAGAGGCGGATTTGCGCTCGGCCGCGGGGGACATCACCGTCAACCTGGAGGAGAACAGCGGCTTTGCGGCGGAGTACGCCAGCGTTTCCGGGCGCTTTTCCTCGGACTTTACCGGCGCCGGGGAGAAGGGGCGGCTGCTCTATGGCAGCGGCGGGCCCAAGCTCACCTTGGCCACCACCTGGGGGGATATGGAGATTCAAAGGGTGACAGGCGTTTACGCCGAAATGGTGGGCGGCTGATGAAAACATAAGCCAACCGGCAGGGGAAAGGAAGTGCCAAAAAACGTGAGGGCTTTTTTCAAGGGGCTTCTAAAAAAGGCGGGGGATAACTTTGCCGACCTGCTGGATCTTTTAGGGACGGTTTTGGATGTGATTTTGAATCGGTAAGAGATTAGGAAAGGGGGCGCTGTATGTACGGCGCGATTTTAGGGGACATTGCCGGCTCCCGGTTCGAGTTCAGCCGGCCGCAGAATTTCGATTGGAAAACCACCGACTTTTTCGGCGGCATGAGCACCTACACCGACGACACGGTGCTCACCGTGGCCACCAAGTACGCGGTGCTCACCGGCACGCCCTACGCCAAGGCTTACTCCCTGTTTGGGAAGCGCTATTCCCGGGTGGGCTATGGCACCATGTTTAAAAACTGGCTCAATTCCTCCTCCCAAAAGGGGTATAATAGTTTTGGCAACGGCGCCGCCATGCGGGTCAGCTACATTGGCTGGCACTACCCCACCTTGGAGGAGGTGGGCGACCAGGCGGTGTTCAGCGCCTTAGTCACCCACAACCACCCCGAGGGGGTGAAGGCCGCCCAGGCCACGGCGGAGGCGGTGTTCCTGGCGCGCACAGGCTCCACCAAGAAGGAGATTGTCCGCCACCTGCACAAAAAGTTCGGCTATGTGATAACCACCCCCCTGTTCCTCTACCGGCCCTTCGGGAAGTTCGACGACACGGCCATGGGCTCCATGCCCTTGGCCATCCGGTGCTTTGTGGAATCCGAGGACTGGCAGAGCTGCATCCGCAACGTGTTCAGCGTCAAGTGCGACACGGACACCGTGGCCTGCATCGCCGGGGGCATTGCCGACGCTTACTACGGCGGCACGGGCCTGGAGGAGGACACTTTGCTCAAGCGGTTCCTCATCAAGCCCAACGAGCGGGGGGAGTTTGACACTTTCCTGTACGAGTGGGCCACCAAGACGCCGGAGCAGGTCCGCCAAGAGCGGGAGGAAAAGGCGAAAAAGGAGAAAGAAGAAAAGGAGAAAGAAGAAAAGGAGAAAGGCGGCGTTTTATGACAGTGATTTCTTACCAGTCCAAGCTGGTGCTGCGCATCCTCAAGGCGGGGGAGACCTACCGGGCAAAGCCCAACCTCACCCTGCGGGGGGAATACAACGCGATGATTGACCTGCTGGGCCTCCACTGCGAGTGCCCCATCTTTGGGGTGCTGAAGGGGAAAAAGCAGAACACCGGGGGGAAGGTTTCCGGCTCGGTGCGGCTGGTGCTGGATGTGCCGGATAAGTACATCCATTTGACAGAGTACGCGGTGTGGGCGGATTTCCTCTATGCCTTTAAGTTTACAAAGCCGGGGAATTACAAATCCCTGCGGCCAGACTGCGAGGAGCTCACCGTCCGCCGCTACAACGAGATTTTGGCGGACCTGCAGGAGCAGCGCAAGCCCTCCCAGTACCAGTGCCCCCAGGTGGTGTTGGAGAAGATCGACCCCGCCTGGCTGAAAAGCTACCACATCGTGGGCAAGGGAGAGGGCTTTTTGCGCAAGCTGTTTGGAAGATAACGGCTTGGAATAGAGAGGAGCGTGCGGCTTTATGATGGTGGGAAAGTACATTTTGTCCATTGACCAGGGGACCACCAGTTCCCGGGCGGTGCTGTTCGACGCCTTTGGGGGCGTGGCGGGCATGGGCCAGCGGGAGTTCCCCCAAATCTACCCCCAGCCGGGCTATGTGGAGCACGACGCGGTGCAGATTCTGCAAACCACGCTGTACGCCATGCGCCAGGCGGTGGAGCAGGCGGGCATACGCGCCCGGGACATCGCGGCCATCTCCATCACCAACCAGCGGGAGACCACCGTGGCCTGGGACGCCGTGACGGGCATCCCGGTGTGCAACGCCATTGTGTGGCAGTGCCGCCGCACCGCCCCAGAGTGCGAGCGCCTGCGCGCCGCCGGCATGGAGGGGTACATCAAGGACACCACCGGGCTTCTCATCGACCCCTACTTCTCCGGCACCAAGATGAAGTGGATTTTGGAGAACGTCCCCGCCGCCCGGGACTTGGCGAAGAAGGGGAGGCTGCGCTTTGGCACCATCGACACCTGGCTGGTGTACTCCCTCACCGACGGGGCGGCCTATGTCACCGACGTGACCAACGCCTCCCGCACCATGCTGTTTGACATCCACAAGCTGCGCTGGGACGACACCTTGCTCCAGGAGCTGGGCATCCCCCGCAGCGCTTTGCCCCGGGTGTGCGAAAGCGGGGAGATTGTGGGCATGTGCAGCGCCGACGTGCTGGGGGAGGAAATCCCCATTGCGGGCATCGCCGGGGACCAGCACGCCGCCCTGTTTGGCCAGTGCTGCTTTGAAGAGGGCATGGCCAAAAATACATACGGCACCGGCTGCTTTGTGCTGATGAACACAGGCAGCAAGCCCGTGGCCTCCCAGGCGGGGCTGCTGACCACCATCGCCTGGAAGCTGAACGGCCGCACCACCTACGCCCTGGAGGGCAGCGCCTTCAACGCGGGCAGCGCCATCCAGTGGCTGCGGGACGAGCTGGGCCTTATCAAGACCCCCCAGGAGGCCGACCAGCTGGCGGAAACCGTGGAGGACGCCGGGGGCGTCAGCTTTGTGCCGGCCTTCACCGGCCTGGGCGCCCCTTATTGGGACATGTACGCCCGGGGCGCGCTGCTGGGCGTCACCCGGGGCACCACCCGGGCCCACCTGTGCCGGGCGGTGTTGGAGAGCATCGCCCTGGAAAGCGCCGATTTGGTGGAGGCCATGAAGCGGGAAAGCGGCGTGGCCATCCCCGAGCTGCGCGCGGACGGCGGGGCCTCCCGCAGCCGGTTCCTGATGCAGTACCAGGCGGACATTTTAAACACCCGGGTGTGCCGCCCCCAGTGCCTGGAGACCACCGCCCTGGGCTCTGCCATGATGGCGGGCCTCACCGTGGGCCTGTGGGACAGCCTGGAGGAGCTTTCCTCCCTGTGGCGGGAGAGCGCCGGGTTCCAACCGGACTATCCCCAGGAAAAGCGGGAGAAGGACCTGGCCCGCTGGCACGAGGGCGTCCAGCGCAGCATGGGGTGGGCCCGGCAGTAAGACAGGAGGCGCAAGCGCCGGCCCGCTGCCCAGCCTCCGGGAGCCCATCTTCTCGCTGTCCCGCCGGCTGGGAAAGACGTTTCGCTGTTTCCTTGGCTTTCCTTTCTGCGCTGCGGGTCCAGCAGGGCAAGGTGGCACCTTTTTGAAAAGAGGCGCCCTAAAAACTTTGATTTGGCTTTCCTTGTTCCTATTTCTATCCCTGTGAGGTGATTCCCTTGATTTCCATTATCGACTACGGCGCGGGCAATCTCCAAAGCGTGGAGAAGGCCCTGCGCCACATCGGCTGCGACTGCCAAGTCACCGCCGACCCCGCCGCCCTGCTGGCCGCCGACGCCGCGGTGCTGCCAGGGGTGGGCTCCTTTGGCGACGCCATGGACCAGCTCCGGGCCCGGGGCTTGGAACAGCCCATCTACGATTTTGTGGATTCCGGCCGGCCCTTTTTGGGCATTTGCCTGGGGCTGCAAATCCTCTTTGAAACCAGCGAGGAGTCCCCGGGCGCCCAGGGCCTGGGCCTGCTGAAGGGCCGCATTGTCCGCCTGCCCAGGGAGAGCGGCCTGAAAATCCCTCACATCGGGTGGAACTCCCTGGCGCTGAAAGAGGGGGAACCCCTGTTTGCCGGGCTGCCCCAAGAGCCCTATGTGTACTTTGTCCACTCCTATTATTTGCAGGCCCAGGAGGACGTAGTCACGGCCACGGCGGAATATGGGGCCACCATCCACGCGGCGGTGCGCAAGGGCAATTTGATGGCCTGCCAGTTCCACCCGGAGAAAAGCGGCCGGGTGGGGCTGCAAATCCTGGAGAACTTCGCGGCAATGCTGGGAAAGGGGGCGTGAGCATGTACGCCAAACGGATCATCCCCTGCCTGGACCTGAAAAACGGCCGGGTGGTAAAGGGGACCAACTTTGTGGGCCTGCGGGACGCCGGGGACCCGGTGGAGTGCGCTGTGGAGTACGACAGCCAGGGCGCCGACGAGCTGGTGCTGCTGGACATCACCGCCTCCTCCGATGCCCGGGACATCATGGTGGACATTGTCACCCGGGTGGCGGAGAGCATCTTCATCCCCTTCACCGTGGGGGGCGGCATCCGCACCGTGGAGGACTTCACCCGCATCCTCCGGGCCGGGGCGGACAAGGTCTCCGTCAACTCCGCCGCGCTGAAAAAACCCGCCATCATCCAAGAGGCGGCCTATAAATTCGGCAGCCAGTGCGTGGTGGTGGCCATGGACGCCAAGCGCCGTCCCGAGGGGGGCTGGACCCTGTATCTCAACGGCGGTCGGGTGGACACCGGCAAGGACGCCGTGGCCTGGGCCCAGGAGGTGGAGCGCCTGGGGGCGGGGGAGATACTCCTCACCAGCATGGACTGCGACGGCACCAAGGCCGGCTACGATTTGGAGCTGACCCGGGCCATCTCCGAGGCGGTGAGCATTCCGGTGATAGCCTCTGGCGGTGCGGGAAAGTTGGAGCATTTCTACGACGCCTTCACCCAGGGCAAGGCGGACGCGGTGCTGGCGGCCAGCCTGTTCCACTTCCGTGAGATAGCTATTCCCCACTTGAAACAGTACCTGGCGGGCCGGGGTGTGCCGGTGCGCCTGGCGTGAGGAAAATCCCTTTGAAAAAATTTGAAAAAAGGGATTGACTTTCTCTAAAAACCTGTTATAATAAATACTGCCGTTCGGACAGGGCGGCAAAATAAAGCGGTATTGTGTAAGGGTAGCACAGCAGACTCTGACTCTGTTTGTCTGGGTTCAAATCCTGGTACCGCTGCCAAAAGCCTCGGTTGTTAAAATCCGAGGCTTTTTTACGAGGTGTGGCTCAGTTTGGTAGAGCGCTACGTTCGGGACGTAGAAGTCGCAGGTTCAAATCCTGTCACCTCGACCACCCACTAACCCCTGGAAAATGGCGGTCTAGAGCCATTCTTCGGGGGTCTTTCTTTTCCGCTTTTGCGGTTTGGTCTTTATTTGGTCTTTATGGGGTAAAAAATCGGGGCTTTCCAGCGGTTGGAAGGCCCCTTCTTTTATGCTTTGTCCGTGCTCGGACAGAACAAGTCGCGCACTGCGGCTTGCGCCGCAGAAACTTGCTATGGCGGTTGGTTTGCCGCCCGCGTTTGAAATTCCAGGCGCACCATCATGCCTTTTTCAGGAGTATATCGTCCAGCGCCTGGGCAGCTGCCGCTTCCGCGTTCTTGATGGTTTCGGCGTAAATGTTCAGCGTGGTGCTTGTCTGGCTGTGACCCAGCCGGGCGGCTACGGTTCGCACGTCCACGCCGCCGGTGATCAGCAGGCTAGCGTTTGTGTGGCGCAAGGAATGGAGCGTTACCTGGGGCAGCCCTGCCCGCTCCAGGATTTTGTGAAGCCGTTTTCCTGGAAGGTTGGGCTGCATGGGTGTGCCGTTCAAGGCGGTAAACAGCCGGGGGTGGTCTGTCCACTCGCTGGCCCACAAGTCCCCGCGTTCCAGCCGTGCCGTGGCCTGGGCCACCTTGTAGGAGCGCAGCAGCTCCACCAGGGCGGGGGAAATCTTTGTGGAACGGGCAGAGCTGGCAGTCTTTGGCGTGTCGGTGTAAATGCCGCGGTCGTTGGTGTATTGAGAGGTGCGCCGGACAGTGATAACCCCCGCTTCAAAATCCACGTCCGGCCATTCCAGGCCCAGCAGCTCGCCCCGCCGGTAGCCTGTAAGCAGCGCCAGGGTGAAGAATACCCGATCTTCCAGCGGTTCTTTCTCCAAGGCTTCCAAGAATTGCCGGGCCTGTTCATCGTCCAGGCACACAATGTGGGAGGCTGGCTTTTTCGGTGCCGCAGCCGTGCAGGGGTTGCGGTCGATCAGTTCGGACTTTACCGCCCAGCTCAGCACCGAGGAACAGAAAGAGTAATAATTCCAAACAGTCTTGGGGGCCAGGGCCTTGCCGTTGAGCTGGTTCATGCCCGGCTCGGCAAGCTGGGCGAAAAACTCCCGGAAGTGCCGGGGCCGCAGCTTGTCCACCTTGATATGTCCCAAAGCGGCGTAGGTGCGGGCCGTCATGCCCCGGTATTCGTGGTAGGTCTTGGCTTTCAAGTGGCTTTTGGCGTACTCCGAGAACCACTTTTCCGCCAGCTTTTCAAAGGTGATATGGGGGTCACCGCCGCCGCTTTTGCACTTCTCCTCAAAGAGCACGGCAAAGCGGTTCAGCTCCTTCTCCGCCTGCTTGGCCGTCATGCCAGGGGCGGGCTTCCAGGTGGTGGAGCGGATCACCTGCTTCCCCTGGCTGTCATAGCCCAAAGAACAGCGGATGCGGTAGGTGTCCCCCCGTTTGGTAATGGTTGCCATGTGCAAAGCCTCCTTTCTCTGTGGTGGGCGAAAGCAGCTTTACGCCACGCTGTCCTGATAGTTGACGATGGCCACCTCGGAAACCGCTTTCCGCACCGCTTTCACAATGCGCTCCAGCTTGGCGGCCACCTCGTCGGAGTAGGACACCTCCCCGCACTGGCTGCACACCTGGGAGGGCACGTTCTTCACGATGATAAAGCAGTTGTCCACGTCAATCATAAAATTAGTGAGCTGTTCCCGCAATTCTCCCTTGCACAAAAAGCACTTCATGGCAAACTCTCCTTTCTGGTAGCAAAGTCTGTTTCCCACTGGCTGGGATCTGGCCTGTATACAGTGATAATCCACAGCTGCCCGTCCCCAGCGCCGCACACAACGTGCAGGGGCTTTTCCAGGACGTGGAGAAGCAAACAACTGGGGTAGGGGTAGTCCTGGGGATATTCCTCAATGATACGGCCCCGCATCACCGCCGTTTTCACTTCCTCCCTGGAAATGTCCCGCTGGAGCATCCGGGTGAGGGCGTGGCGCGTCCAGGTGATTTTCCCCGCCTCGCACAAAAAGCGAAGCTCCTGCAATATTTCTTCCACGGCGTTCGCCTCCTTTTCGCTTTTCCCGAAAGCGGGTTAGGACTTGCCCGGCGCTTTTCCCTCTTTCTTGTTATCTGGTCGAATATCCTCGCCCAACAATTTCTCGTTGTTACGGTAGTCTGGCACGAAAAGCATATTCTCTACCGCTTCAACCGCTTTCTTCTGCCCGTTTTCGTTGAGCCGGTTAAAGGCAGTTAGAAGAAAGTAACGCCGTCTTTTTTCCTGTTCCTCATAGACAAGGCCTTCTTGAATGTCGGTTACTTTGGTGTTGACGGCTTCCTCCCATTCATCGGGTGTTGCGGATTCCCGAATCATATCATCCCGAATATCAGAAGCCAGGACTTCAAACGCGTCATAGCTTGCCAAAATTTCCCCTGGTATTAGCTCGGACGGGGAAACCTGCAAGGCTTCCGCAATTTTTTTCACCGTTGCGATTTTGGGATTACGGATTCCTCTTTCGTACTGACTGATTCCCTGATAGGGAATCCCCAATTTATCCGCCAATTCCTTTTGCGTCATCCCCGCTTTTTTGCGGGCGGCTTTTATGCGTTCTCCAACTGTCACAGGTAACACCTCCCTTTGCTTTTAGCATAACACACTTTGCCAGAAAATAAAAGCAAAAGTTTTTGCAAAAGCGTTTACAAACTCATTTGAGTGTGATATACTGAAAACAGCAAAAGCGTTTGAGTGTGTCAGGAGGTGGAACAATTGCGAATTAACCGAGTAAAATTCATCGCGGAAATGGCCCGGCAAGATTTAACCGTGCTTGACTTGGCTAAAAACTGCTGTCTGTCCCGCGCCACAATCACCGGCGTGCGAAGCGGCAAATCCTGCACCCAGGAAACCGCCGCCAAGCTGGCCCGTGGCCTTGGCGTGCCGCTGGAAAGCATTTTGGAGAAGGAGGTATGAATGTGATTTACCTAACAGACAAGCTGGCAGTGACGGCAGACAGCGAGTGTTACATGGTGGGCAGGCCCGTGGAAACGGTGCAGGAAAGCGGAGGGAAGCGGTGCAAGGCCCCTAAACTCCGTTCCCCTAGATATTACTCCACAATGGCCCAAGCCGTGCGCGGCGCTGTTTCTACCACCCTGCGCCAGAAGGTGGCGGCCAGCGAGATCACCACCCTGCAAGAGTTTATCCGGCAGGAGCAAGCCTTGCAGACGGAATTTACCAAGAAACTGGAGGTGCTAGACCTATGACCGAGTTCACCCAAGTAGCCACCATCCCCAAGACGGCCCAGCGGTGCAAGGCGGAGGGCATCGGCCTATCGGAAAACCAGCTGCGCACCCTCTGCGCCCGTGGGGAGCTGAAACACACCCAGATGGGGAAGAAAGCCCTGATTTACTGGCCCAACCTCTTAGAGCTGCTGGAAAGGGGCACGCCCCAGGAGGAAACGCCGGTGGTGTATGGGAAGGTTCGCCGGGTAGAGGTGTAAAGCGTGGCAGACAACAAGAAATATTATTACATGAGGTTGAAGGAAAATTTCTTTGACAGCAGCGAGATCAGCTTGCTGGAATCCATGCCGGACGGGTATCTGTACAGCAACATCCTGTTAAAGCTCTACCTGCGGAGCTTGCGGGGAGAGGGCCGCTTGGCCATCAACAATATCCCTTACAGCCCCGAAATGATTGCTACCGTTACCCACCATCCTGTGGAAACTGTCCAGAAAGCCCTGGATATTTTTCAAAAACTGGGCCTGATTGAGATACTGGACAGTGGGGTGATCTATATGCTCAATATTCAAGAGTTTATAGGGGAATCCAGCACAGAGGCGGACAGGATACGCGCTTACCGGCAGAGAATTGCACAAGAGAAGCGTGTACAAATGTACGACAAACATACACCAGAGATAGAGATAGAGTTAGAGATAAAGAAAGAGAGAAAGAATACCGAATACATCAACGCTGACGCGTTGACGGAGAGCGTTTTGCCTTACTTTTTTCGGAGCTACGAGGAGTATACCGGGCATCCTCATCCATCGGTACACCCTGACAAGCTCCAGGAAATTCTCTCCACTCTAACAGAGTATGACGCAGACCAGGATTTTGTGGACGCCTATTTTGGCGATGAGTACCACAAGGGCCTGTGCGGGGATTCTGATTGCAGCATTTTCCACTTTGCCAGCCCTGCGGTTTTAGAGCTGCTGTATTCCCGCGTGTTTGGCGGTAAATATTGACCTGTAAAACGAAAGGAGAAAAAACATGAAAAACAACAACTGTCCCCTTCCCGCCAAAATAGACAGGAAAAAGGTTAAAAAAACGGAATGAAT
>OFMJ01000514.1_pt1 | contig 40565 bp, 34 predicted proteins | sample 1541801 | NCBI WGS metagenome assembly OFMJ01 (sample SAMN04209234, study PRJEB22552) | human gut metagenome | biome: gut; material: feces | host: Homo sapiens | place: USA: Oklahoma
AAAGTTTGATCAAAAACTTTTACGTTTGCTTTCTTTTGCTTTTTCGACAGTCCCAGGCTGCCGCAGCTGCGGCAGCCTCTTTTACTTTTTCCGGGGATAGAAGGGCCCCATTACGTCCCAGGGGGTGAGCATGCCCAACAGTGACTCGCCCACCTTGCCGTGCTCGGTGATGAAAATCACGGAGACGCGCTGGTTTTTCCCCCGCACCCGCTCGAAAATCCGCCGCACGGAGATGTAGGTGGCGTCCTTGGGCACAAACTCATAGTTTTCCATGTGCACGGAAAAGCCGATGTGCCCCGCCAAATCCGCCACAGTGGTGTCCGGCTGGATGCCCTTGCCGCCGCTGCGCAGGATGTACTGGAACACGGTGCCCACGCTGAACACCCCGCGGAACTCCCCCTGCTCCATGACGGGGATGTGGGAGTAGCCGTTTTTCTCCATGACCTCCATCAGCCGCAGCACCCTTTGGTGCATGTGAGCCCGCATCACCTGGTCGCCCTTGGTGGCGAACTCCATGGCCAGGGGCGGGCGGCGGGCAAAGTCCAGCACCTCCCCCATGGCCTCCACCACCGGGGCGGAGGGCTCCACCACAGGCTCCCCCTCCAGGTTGGCGCTGTGGGTGAGCAGGTTGCGTATCTCCCGGCAGATTTCCAGCTTATCCCGCACCGGGGCGCTTTCATCGTCCTTGATAAACTCGAACACCACGCTGGAATAGTGCCGCCGGGCGTTGCGGTATTTGATTTCCAGCACGTCCTCCAGCTGCTTGTACAGGTCTAAAAACTCATCGATGCGGCTTTGCCGCGCTTCCCATTCCACAGGCCTTCGCCCCTTTCATTCCCGTTGTGACGCCTCCCACTCCTGCCGCAGCAGCGAGAAGGGGACGTCGTCGTGCACCTGGCCCCCTGGGCACCGCACCGCCCGGCGCAGCAGCCCCTCCCGGGTAAAGCCCAGCTTTTCCAGCACCCGCTGGGAGGCTTTGTTCTCCCGGAATACCCGGGCCGAAAGCACCGGCGCCCCCAGCGTTTGGAAGGCGTAGGGCACCACGGCCCCCAGGGCCTCGGTCATCAAGCCTTGGCCGGCGAACGCCTCCCCCACAAAGTACTCCAGAGAGAGGCTTTCCACCTGGTAGCGCAGGCTGTCGGGGGAGAGCCACACCACCCCCGCCAGCAACCCGGTGGCCCGCTCCTCCAGATAGAAGGCCCGGCCAGAGGCCTGGTCCTTTTCCAGCTGCCGCTCCGCCTGCTCCGGGGTGATGGGCGCCATGGGGTTGCAGTCCATCACATAGGGGCTGTTGCGCAGCTCCAGGTAGGCGTCCCTGTCCGAGAGCCGGGCGCGGCGCAGCAGCAAGCGCTTTGTCTGTAAGACAGCATCCATACTCGCCCCTCCTTACAGCAGCTTTTCCGAGGGCAGCCCCTCCACCTGCCGCAACAGCGATTGGGCGTCCTCCTCCACCGCCTGGCGGAAGCTCTCCCGGAAGCGCCGCAGCGCCTTGATGTCCTGGAGCAGGCTGTCCCGCTCCCGCTCCAAATCGCGGCACACCGGCAGCCGCGGGTCCTCTGGGGGGAGTGCTTCCGCCGGCGGGGCGGCTTTGGCGGCGGCCAGCTCCTCCCGGAGGCGGGCGTTCTCCCGCCGGAGGGCCCGGGCGTCTTCCGCCAGCTCCTCCCGCTCCCGGCTGTCCTCCTCCAGGCGCACGGAGAGCTCCTCCAAAAAGGCGTCCACCTGCTGGGCAGCGTACCACTTGCCCTTGGCCCGGAAACTGGCCCCCGCCAGGAGCTCCTTTGTCAAATCCATCGCTACTCCTCCTTTTCCAGGGCGGCCCGCAGCTCCTCCCGGGAATACAGGGTGTTCAGCGCCTGCAGCAGCCCGTTGGCGGAAAGGCGCTCCGGCAGACCCAGGCGCTTTTGCAGGGCCTTCCGCCGGGCGGCGCTGTCCTCCCCGCCGGTAAGGCCCAGCTGGAACAAATCGGCCTTGGTCAGCGGCGGGGCCGTCTCTTTGGGCGGGGCAGGGCCGTCCTCCACCGTGGCGCCCGCCCGCTCCAAGGCCTGGCGCAGCACAGAGAGCTCCATGCCCTCCACCCCCAGCTTGCCCTCTTTGGAGGGGGCGGCCTTGCGGCGCTCCTTGCCCAGAATGTCGGGGATGTAGGCGTGCTTTATCTGCTCCGGGGGGATGGAGGAGGACAGCTTCCCCCGGATGAGGAACCCGGCGCCGTCGCTGTCCGTCAGCACAATAAGCCCCCGCTTTTTGGCCAGGGCCCGCAGGTAGGCCAGCTTCTCCCTGTCCCGGAAAATGCCAAAGCCCTTTGTCTCTATGATAACACCCTCCACCAGAGAAGAAAGCTTGATTTTGTCGTATTTGCCCTCCACTACGATGGCCTCTTTCACCCGAATCATGCCCGCTCCCTCCGGGCGGCCAGCAGCAGCTTGGCGATGAGCTCGTCCAAAATGATCCGGGGCTCCAGCCGGGAGCCTTTCAGGGCCATGTCCGCCTCCAGCAGCAGGTGCAGGCTCTCCCGCAGCACCTGCTGGGGCACCCCCCGCACGTTCTGCTGGGCCTTTTTCAGGCGGAAATCCTTGCCCTTGTAGTCGCCGTACTGGGCGGCGTCCCCATAGGTGCCGCCGTTCTCCAACGCGGCCCGCACCCGCACCATGTCCACATAGGAGGTGGCCAGCGCCCCCAAAATGGCGATGGGCTCCTCCCGCTGGTAGAACAGGGCGTCCAGCAAGGTGTAGGCCTTTTCGTAGTTCCCGGCCACCAGGGCCCCCGAGAGCAAAAACACCGTGGTTTCCGTGGACTTGGCCACCAGCTCCTCTATCATGGCCAGGGTGACTTCCCCCTGCCCCTGGCCCAGGGCGTAGGCGCACAGCTTTTCCACCTCGTTTTGCAGGGTGGTCAAATCCTGGCCGGCGTATTCCAGCAGCTTTTGGGCCGCCTGCCGCGGCAGGGCGCACCCGGCCTTTTCCGCCTCCCGGGCGACAAAGCGCAGCAAATCCCCCTGGCCCCGCCGGGCGCACAGGGCCACGGTGCCCCGCTCCTCCGCCTGCTTGAGGAACTTCCGCCACTTGGAGGAGCGCTTGCCGTCAAAGTCCAAGGTGGGGTACCAGAACACTAGGGTGGTGCTCTCCGGGGCCAGCTCCCACAGCTCGTAAAGCTTCTCCAGCTCCTGGGGGGATTTGGCCTCCACGTCAAAGTCCGCCACGGAGACGCACTTGCGCTGGGCGAAAAAGGGCAGCGCCTGGGCCGCGTCGCCCACGCTGTCCAAAGAGGAATCGTTGGTGAAGGCCTGGTTGTTAAACTCGGGGAAGGCGTCCCCGGCGGCCCGCTTTATCAGCTGCTGGGCCAGGCGCTTGACCAGGTACTTCTCCTCCCCGGCCACCACAAACAGGCCGGAGAGCTCCCCGGCACCTATGCGTTTTCGCAGCCCGCTCTCGTCCACGGTGGGCATCAGCTTTCCCTCCTTGCAGTGACGGCCCCGGCCGGGGTGATTTCCACCGCCAGGCAGCCGTCCTCCACAGCCAGCACAGTGGCCTCCCCTGGTTGGGAGAAGGCCCAGCCCTGGCCGTTTTCTCCTATTATAGCATCGGTCTGCCAAACAGACAACGAGGAATTTACCCGGCTCTCCTCCTGGTTGGTGAGGAGCACCCCGCAGCTTTGGGCCTGGGCCCGCTCCCACTCCACCAGCACCTCCACCCCGTGGACGGTCAGCCGCAGCCCCTCCCACCGGGGCAAAATCCGGGCGGTGACGCCGGGCAGCACATCGAAGGCCTGGCCGCCGGAGAGGTACCCCACCAGCGTGTCCCCCAGGGCCAGCTCCAAATCGCGGCCCAGGTAGGCACCCTCCGGCAACACCAGCGCCCCGGCGCCGTACTCCTCCAGCACCTGGGCGGCGGCCTCCCTGGCGTCGGGGCTCCTGTCCGGCAGGCAGAGGGCCGTCACCTCCCGGACGTTGTGCCGCTGTAGGATTTGGCACACCGCCCCGGTCCGGTAGCCGCCGCAGGAGAGCACCGCCGCCCGGCCGTCCTGCACCAGCACCACGCAGGATTCCGCCCCGGCCTCCGGCAAAGCGAACACGGCCTTGCCCCTATCCAGCCACCCCTGGAACACCCCGCCGAACACCGCCAAAGCCACCATGCACCCTGCCAGCAGCTTCCGCAGGGGACGGTCCCGGCCCGCCAGGACCCAGGCTATCAGCAGCGCCAGCAGCCCCGCGGCCACCAGCAGCCCGCTGCCGGAGAGGGACAAAAAGGCGCCCTTCCACTGGGAGAGGGCCTGGGCCATCCAAAGGAGCAGCCGGGAAAGCCACGCGGCCGCCCACACAAAGGGAGCCGCCAACGGCGCCGCCCCAGGGAGCAGCGTCAAAAAGGAACCGGCGAAAGCCAGGTACAGCAAGGCCGTGCCGGGGGCCGCCATGAGGAAGTTTGCCAAAGGCAGCAGCAGGGGAAATCCCCCAAACACCGCCAGCTGCACCGGGAAGGTCCCCAGCAAGGCGGCCGCCGTTGCCGCCAGGGAGACTGCCGCCGGCTTCCACAGAGCAAAGGCCAGGCCCTGCCGGCGCCTCCCCAGGAAAGCCTGCTCCAAGGGGCGGTAGAGCAGCACAATGCCCAGCGTGGCCGTCACCGACAGGGCGAAGCCCAAGTCGCCCCCGGCAAAGGGGTTGCCCAGGCACACGGCCAGCACCGCCAGCCCCAGGGAGTTGAGCCCGTCGGAGCGGCGGCCGGTGGAATCCGCCAAAAGCAGCACCCCGTACATGGCCGCCCCGCGGCTGGCCGAGGGCTGGAATCCGGAGAGGGCCAAAAACAGCAGCAAACACAGCCCGGTGAGCAGGTTCCCCACGGCCTTACGGATGGGCAGCCGCTTCAGGGCCAGCTGCAAAAAGGCCGCCAGCACCGTCATGTGCATGCCGGACACCACCAAGATGTGGGACACGCCCAGCTCCCGGAAGTTGCCCATGTCCGTCTCGGAGATGCCACTGCCGTCCCCCAGCACCATGGCCCGGAGGAAGCCCGCCTCCCGCCGGGGCAGGAGCTTATCCAGCGCGCGGCTTACCTGGCGGCGCATCCGGGCCAGCAGCTCCCCCGGAGGCTGGCTGGGGTTTTCCTCCACCACAATGCCCTCGTACTGGGAGAGGTACGCCCCTGCCTGGAAGCCATCCGCCAGGCGAGAATTCAAGGTGGAGTACAGCCCGCCGCCGCTGTCAAAGGCGGTGAAGGTGACGGCGCACTCCACCCAGTCAAAGGGCTGGCAGGCTAAAGGCATGGTGGCGGAGAGCCGCAAGGTGAAGGGCCCCACCTCCTCCAGCGGCCCGCCCTCTTGGCCCAGGGCCTCCACCTGGAGCCGGTAGTAGTACCGGTGGTAGCGCTCCTGGGGGTAGTCCAGCACCTGGGCGCGGAGGGTGCGCTTCTCCCCCGCCAGGGCTTGTACGGGCTCCGCCTGCTGCCAGCGGAAGGCCAGCATCCCGCACAGGCCGCCGGCCACCGCCAGCGCTGCCGCCACCCAAAACAGCCCCTGAAAAAGGGCAAGAGCCCTCGGATACACATCCGAAGGCTCTTGCCATGTGAGCAGCCCCGTGCGCTGGGCGGCAAATCCCAAGCAGGCGCGGCAGGCCAGCGTGACACAGGCCAACCCCAGGCACAGCAGCGCCAGGGCCCAGGCGGACCCGGGTCCCAGCGCCGCGCAGAGCACCAGCGCGCCATAGCCAGAAAGCCCCACCAGGGCGAAGGGCCGCACCATCGCCTTACTTGAAGAACAGGGGCAGGGGCTCCAGGTAGATGATGTCCGTGCGGTCCTTGGCGTCGCCCTCCGCCAGGACGCAGGCCTTGCCCACCACCTGGCCGCCAATGGTGTGGAGCAGCTCCTCCATGGCCGCCAGGCTCTCGCCGGTGGAGATGACGTCATCCACAATGAGGATGCGCTTGTCCTTCAGGTTCTCGCAGTCGGCCTTGGAGAGGTACAGCTTCTGCACGTGGTCGGTGGTGATGGACTTCACCTCCACATGGATGGGGTCCTCCATATAGGCCTTAATACCCTTGCGGGCCACCACGTAATTGCGGCAGCCAATGCGGGCCATCTCATAGGCCAGGGGGATGCCCTTGCTCTCCGCCGTGACGATGACGTCGTGCTCGGGGCACTTCTCCAGCAGGGCCTGGGCGGCCCGCTCGGTGATTTCCACGTCGCTGAACATCACAAAGCCCGCGATGTCCATGTGCTCGTTTAAGGGGCAGATGGGAAGCTCCCTCTCGCACCCAGCTATGTTCATCTTGTAAACTTCACCCATTGCTATTCCTCCCGATGGTTTGATGACGCGGTCGGCGGGGAAGCCAGCTTCCCAGCGTCTGCCTGGCATGGCGGCTTCCCACCTGGTACGGCCGCGCCGTTAAGGCCTAAATTCCTGCAAACAGGGCCGGAGAAAGCGCTTCGCTGTTCTCCTGGTTTTGGGTTTGCGCGGCACTGCGCGCTGCTTTTAGGCCGCAGGGCTCTGCCCTACAACCCGCCAGCTTTCTTGCAAGAAAGCTGGGCAAAGAACGTTTCTCCGCGGAGCGCGGCGCAGAGCCGCCGCTTTGTTTCGCGCGGACCAATCGCATTGTGTCCGCGTGTTTACCGCGTTTCGGCTGTTGGGGGGACAAGCAGCAACCACTGCGCTCCTCCACGCTAAGCAGCTTCCGCCCGCGCCTTGCGACTTGAGTCCAGCGTCACGCCGGGAAGGGCGGCCAGCCCATCTGCCGTTTGCCCAGCAGGTGGAAGTGCAGGTGCTGCACGGTCTGCATGCCGTCCTTGCCGCAGTTGTTCACCACCCGGAAGCCGTTTTCCAGGCCCAGGTCGGCGGCGATTTTGGGAATGGCCTCCCACACCTTGGCGATAAGGCCGCTGTTCTCCGGGGTAATCTCCATGGCGGAGGCAATGTGCTCCTTGGGGATGACCAGCACGTGCACCGGGGCCTGGGGGTCCTGGTCGTAAAAGGCCATCACGTTCTCGTCCTCATAGGCAATCTTCGAGGGAATCTGCCCCTGGGCGATTTTACAGAAAATGCAGTCATTCATTTGGGAAGCTCCTTTCCATTTCGCTTTTTCCGTTGTACAGCAGCCGCGCTTAGCCCAGCTGCTTCTTCACCAGCTCCGGCACAGCGGCCAGGGCGTCGTCCAGCTTGGACTGGTCCTTGGCGCCGGCCATGGCGAAATCGGGACGGCCGCCGCCGTTGCCGCCGCAGAGCTGGGCCACTTCCTTGACCAGCACGCCGGCCTTCAGGCCCTTCTGCTGGGCCTCCTTGCTGCACACAGCCGCCAAGGTGGCCTTGCCGCCGGAAACCCCGGCGAACACCGCCACAATGGCCTCGGGGCGCTCCTTGGCCTTGTCGCACAAAGCCCGCAGGGCGTCGCTGCCTGTGCCGGAGAGCAGCGCGAAGACCACCTTCACGCCGTCCACCTCCTGGGCGTTTTGGAACACGCCGTCCAGGCGGTTCTGGGCCAGCTTGGCGTTGAGGGACTCGATCTCCTTGTCCTTCTCCTTCAGCTGGGCCATCATCTGCTGGGCGTGCAGGGGCAGCTCCATGGGGTTGATCACCTTCATGGCCCGGGCGGAATCCCGCAGGGTGGCCATCTGCACACTGAGCAAATCCAGCACGCCCATGGCGGTGACGCCCTCAATGCGCCGCACGCCAGAGGCCACGGAGCTCTCGGAGAGAATCTTAAACAGGCCCAGGCGGGCGGTGTTGTCCATGTGGGTGCCGCCGCACAGCTCCTTGGAGAAGCCGTCCTCCACGCTGACCACCCGCACCACGTCGCCGTACTTCTCGCCGAACAGGGCCATGGCGCCGCTGAGGCGGGCCTCCTCAATGCCCATCTCCTGCACGGAGACCGGCACGGCCTTTAAGATTTCCTGGTTCACCAGGTTCTCCACCTGGAGCAGCTCCTCGGGGGTGAGGGCGGAGAAGTGGGTGAAGTCGAACCGCACGTGGCGCTCGTTGACCAGCTGGCCGGCCTGCTCCACGTGGCTGCCCAGCACCTTCCGCAAAGCCGCCTGGAGCAGGTGGGCCGCGGTGTGGTTGCGCATGATGGCGGTGCGGCGGTGCTCGTCCACCTTGGCGGTGAGGGTGTCGCCCACGTTCAGGGTGCCCTCAGACACCACGGCCCGGTGGAGGTACACGCCCTCGTGCTTGGTGGTGTCCACCACGTCCACAGAGACGCCCTCGGCCTCCAGCACGCCGGTGTCGCCCACCTGGCCGCCGCCCTCCCCGTAGAAGGGGGTGGTGTCCAGCACCACGCTGACCTCGGCGCCCTCGGCGGCGGAGTCCACCTGCTGGCCGTTCTGGATGATGGCCAGCACCTTGCCGTCGCCCTGCATCTGGGTGTAGCCGGTGAACACCGTCTCCGGCAGGCCCGCGGCGGCGCTGCCCTCGCCCTTCCAGGCGTCGGCGCCGGCGTCCTTGCGGGCGTTGCGGGCGCGCTCCCGCTGCTCCTGCATCAGCTGGCGGAACCGCTCCTCGTCCACCTGCATGCCCCGCTCGGAGAGGATTTCCTTGGTCAAATCCAGGGGGAAGCCGTAGGTGTCGTTTAAGGTAAAGGCGTTGTCGCCGGAGAACACCTTGGAGTCGGCCTTGTCAATGAGGTCGTTTAACAGGGCCATGCCCTGGTCGATAGTCTTCTGGAAGCTCTCCTCCTCAAAGGAGACGATCTTCTGGATGGTCTCCCGCTTCTCCTTCAGCTCGGGATAGGCCTTCTCATTCTCCTGGATGACGGTGTCCACCACATCCTTCAAAAAGGCCCCCTGAATGCCTAAGAGCTTGCCGTGGCGGGAGGCCCGGCGCAGCAGGCGGCGCAGCACATAGCCCCGGCCCTCGTTGCTGGGCAGCACGCCGTCGCCAATCATAAACACGGTGGAGCGGATGTGGTCGGTGATAACCCGCAGGGACACGTCGGTCTTGGGGTCGTCGCCGTAGTTCACCCCGGCAATCTGGCAGATTTTTTTCATGATGTTCTGCACGGTGTCCACCAGGAACAGGTTGTCCACGTCCTGCATCACACAGGCCAGGCGCTCCAGGCCCATGCCGGTGTCGATGTTCTTCTGCACCAAATCGGTGTAGTTGCCGTGGCCGTCGTTGTTAAACTGGGAGAACACCAGGTTCCACACTTCCACAAAGCGGTCGCAGTCGCAGCCCACACCGCAGGTGGGCTTGCCACAGCCGTGCTTCTCGCCCCGGTCGAAGTAGATTTCCGAGCAGGGGCCGCAGGGGCCGGAGCCGTGCTCCCAAAAGTTGTCCTCCTTGCCCAGGCGCTTCATGTGGCTCTCTTCCACGCCGATTTCCTTGGTCCAGATGTCCCAGGCCTCGTCGTCGTTCTCATAGACGGAGATGTACAGCTTCTCCTTGGGCATCTCCAGCACCTGGGTGAAGAACTCCCAGGCAAAGGAGATGGCGTCCCGCTTAAAGTAATCGCCAAAGGAGAAGTTGCCCAGCATCTCAAAATAGGTGCCGTGGCGGTCGGTGTAGCCCACGTTCTCAATGTCGCCGGTGCGGATGCACTTCTGGCAGGTGGTCACACGCCGCCGGGGGGGCTCCACCTCGCCGGTGAAGTACTTCTTCATGGGCGCCATGCCGGAGTTGATGAGCAGCAGGCTGTTGTCCCCCTGGGGAATCAGCGAAAAGCTGGGAAGGCGCAGGTGCTCCTTGCTCTCAAAATACTCCAAAAATTTCTCTCGTAACTCGTTTAACCCTGTCCACTGCATTGTCTTTTACCCTCTCTTTATGAAACTGGGGGCCAAGCCCCGTGTTTGACTGTTTTTTATTTGGTGGTGTACTGCCACAAAAGCTTCAAGGTGTTCTCCACGCCCTCCACGTGGGAGCGCTCGTACCCGTGGGAGGCGTACACCCCCGCGCCGATCAAGCCGTGACGCACATCGTATCCTGCCCGCAAAGCTGCCTCGGCGTCGCTGCCGTAGTGGGGATACACATCCACGGCGTAGGCGGCCCCGGCTGCCTTGGCGGCCTCCACCAAGGCGGTGGTGACGGCGTAATCGTAGGGCCCGCCGGAATCCTTGGCGCAGATGGAGACCTCCCGCTCGGTGCACTGCAGGCCCTCGCCCACGCAGCCCATGTCCACGCTGAGCAGCTCCACCACGTCCTCCGGCACGCTGGCGGCGGCGCCGTGGCCCACCTCCTCGTACACGGTGAAGTGCAGGTACACCTTCCGCTGGGGGGCGGTGCCGGTGTCCTTCAGCTCCTTGGCGTAGGCCAGCAAGATGGCGGCGCTGAGCTTGTCATCTAAGAAGCGGCTCTTGATGTAGCCGGACTGGGTGACGGTGGTGCGGGGGTCGAAGCAGACGAAATCCCCCTCGCAGATGCCCAGAGCCCGGGTGTCCTTCTCGGACTTCACCGGCTCGTCAATGACCACTTCCATCTGCCCGAACTTCCGCTGGGAGCCGGCGTAGTCGTCGTTGACGTGCACCGAGGCGTTGGCGATTTGCAGGCAGCCGGTGTAGGTGCCGTCAAACCGGGTGTAGATGCGGCAGTTCTCCGCCTCGCAGTTTTCCGCCCGCAGGCCCCCCACCGGGGAGAGCACCAGGCGGCCGTTCCCCTTGATGGTCTGCACCACGGCGCCCAAGGTGTCCACGTGGGCCATCAGCAGCAGGGGGCTGCCCTCGCCGCCCAGGCACACCCGCACGCCGCCCTTGCGGGTCTTCTCCGGGGCGTAGCCCAGGCGGGAGAGCTCCTCCAGCAGGTAGTCCGCCGCCCGGTCCGTAAAGCCCGAGGGGCTGTCGATGGCGCACAGCGCCTTCAGCTGTTCGATGCAATATGTGGTATCCATGGTATCATCCTTCCAAACCGTGTAAAGATAGTGGGGCACAGGCACGTTGTAGTAGTGGGCGGTAAACGCCTTCTCCCGGGCCATGCCGTTGCGCTGGGCCACCCGGATAGAGGCCAGGTTGTCCGTCTTGATGATGGAGCTGACCTTCTCCGCCCCCAGCACCCGAAAGGCGTAGTCCCGGCAGGCCCGGGCGGCCTCGCTGGCATAGCCTTGGTGCCAAAAGCGCTTTTTCAGCAGGTAGCCCACCTCCAGCACAGGCTGGCCCTCGCAGTCCTGCCAGGTGAGCCCCGCCTGGCCCACCATCTCCCCTGTGGAGCGCAGCACCACCGCCCACAGGCCAAAGCCGTCCTGGCGGTAGCGCTGCTGCTGGCGGGCCAGCCGGTTTTCCACGTCCTCCTTGGTGAAGGTGTGAGGATAGGCATACATGACCTCCGGGTCCAGCATCATCTCCTCCAGGTCGGGGATATCCCCCTCTGTCATCTCCCGCAGCAGAAGCCGCCGGGTGCGCAAAATCTCTTTCATGGCACACCTCCAAAAAAAGAAGGCTTCTCCCTCCCCAATGGGACGGAAAAGCCCGTGGTACCACCCAACTTCACCCCTGGCGCGGGCCAAGGGTCTTTCGCTTCCCGGTAACGGGGGAACGCCGTGCCGCTCTTCGCGGCCTGTGCTTTGCCGGAGCGGCCTGCCCATCCGCCGCCTGCGCCCTTACACCAGCCGGGCGCTCTCTGCAAGGGGGAGGAAAAGGCATCTTCTCCGCACAACATTTCTCGGTTTTCACCTGTGCTTTTATTATAGCCGCCCGGCGCCCCCCTGTCAAGCGGGGATGGCATTCTTCCTAGCTTCCGGCGGCCTCCTCCCCCAAAGCCAACAGCCCCTGGGCCACCTCCCGGAAAACCTGGGCCGCCGCCTGCTGGCCGCTGGCGGAGGACTCCTTCAGCACGGTGACGCACCACCGGGGCACGCCCCCCTGCCAGAGGATGCCGCTGTACCAAAAGTGCAGCAGCTCCTCGCCGTTTTCCAGCACGCCGGTTTGGGCGGTGCCTGTCTTGATGCCCACCGCGGCCCCCTCCGGCGCGGCGGCCTGGCCGGTGCCCTCCTGGGCGGCGGTGCGCAAAGCCTGCTGCAGCGCCCGGGCGGTGGAGGGCTGCATCACCTGGGCCTGCTGGGGCGCGGCGGAGGACAGGGGCCGCAGCTCCCCGGTCTGGCTGACAAGGCCTCCCAGCAGCTGGGGGGCGGTGTACTGGCCGCCGCTGGCCACGGCGTTGAGCATGGAGCACACCTGCAGGGGCGTGGCGGTCAGCTCCCCCTGGCCAAAGGAGAAGTTGGCCAAGGCCCGGGCGTTGCCCAGGCTTTGGAGGGTGGGCAGCTCCCCGGCGGCGGTCCACAGGCCCCGGCCAAACTCCTGGGCGCTGCCAAAGCCCAAGTTATAGGCCATGGAGAGGATTTCCTGCCCGCCCAGCACCCGGGCGGCGTTGATGAAGTAGCAGTTGCAGGAGTGGGCCAAGGCGCCCTCCAGGTCCAGCTCCCCGTGGGCCGTGCTGTTCACACAGTGGAATTGCAGCCCCCCGGCGTTAAGGGAACCCACGCAGGTGAAGGTCAGCTCCCCCAGGCCCTCCTCCAGCAGGGCGGCCGCCACCGCCACCTTGAACACCGAGCCCGGCGCGTAGGCGGAAAAGGCCCGGTTCACCAGGGGGGCATCCTCCCGCTGGGTGGCCTCGCTCAAATCCAGGGGGGAGAAGTCCGGCACGCTGGCCACCGCCCGGATTTTGCACCCCGGCGCCTCGGTGACCACCACGGCCCCTTTGCCCAGCTTTTGGGCGGCCTGCTGGGCCAGCCGCTGGATGGCGCTGTCCAAGGTGAGGGCCACCCCGGCGGCGCTCTCCTCCAGGGTGTTCACCACCTGGGGCTCCTCCCCGGCCAGGACGCGGCCCACGGCGTCCACCCGGTAGGTGACGGAAATCTCCCCGCCGCACTGGCTTAGCACGTCGTCCATGGCCAGCTCTATGCCCGCCGCGCCGCCGCCCAGGCTGTCCAGGTAGCCTACGACGTGGGGCGCCAGCTGCTCTTGGCTGTACCGCTGGGGCACCCGGAACACCTGCACCAGGGGGTTGTCCACCGGCTGCTCCAGCACCAGCTGAAAGGGCCTGCCGTTCTCCAAAGCCACGGCCAGCTGCTGCCGGTACTGGCCGCCGGTGGCCTTTTCCAGGGCGCCAATGGCCTGGATGGTGGGCGCCACCGCCGCCACGTACTCTGTCTCCCCGCCCACCAGGGGCTGCAGCTTGCAGTCGTAAATAGTCCCCCGGGACTGGGCAATGTCCAGCTTATACAGGCTTTGGGCCCGGGCGGCGGCCACGTACTCCTCCCCGTGCATCACCCGGGCCATGGACAGGCAGGCCGCCCCCAGCAGCGCGAACAGCCCCGCCAGCAAAATCACCGCTTTTTTCTTCATACGCCGCCTCCTTTCCCTTTCAGTATGGGAAAAAACAGCCGTTTCATGCGCCGGAAAACGCATACCGCCGTTTTTTCGGGAAAGGCTACGGCTATCCGCTGTTTTTTTGGAAAGGGGGCTCTCCCATGAAGCAACCAGGAAAATACGCCCTCACCGGGGCGCTGGCCGGCCTGGCCAACGGGCTGTTCGGCTCGGGCGGGGGCCTGTTTTTGGTGCCGCTGTTCACCGGCTGGGCCAAGCTGCCCCAGCGCAAGGCCTTTGCCACCTCGGTGGCGGTGATTCTCCCCCTATCCCTTGTGTCGGCGGCGGTGTACTGGTTCCGGGGCGGGCTGGATGTCTCCGCCGCCTGGCCCTATCTGCTGGGCGGGGCGGTGGGCGGCCTGCTCGCTGGGAAAATCTTCCGCCGGGTACCCCTGGTGTGGGTGCGCCGGGCCTTTGGGCTGCTGCTGCTCTACGGCGGCGTCCGGGCGGTGCTGGCCCTATGAGCTGGCTGCTCTCCGCCCTGGTGGGGGCCGCCACCGGGGTGCTCTCCGGCTTTGGGGTGGGCGGGGGCACCTTGCTGCTGCTGTGGCTGACGCTGGTCCAGGGCATGGGGCAATTCCAGGCCGGGGGCGTGAACCTGCTGTACTTTGCCGCCTGCGCCCTGCCCGCCCTGTGGGGGCACCTCCGCCAAGGGCTGGTGGACAGGCAAGCCGCCCTGTGGAGCGCCGCTGCCGGGGCGCCGGCCTGCGTGCTGGCAGCCTTTGTGGCCTCTTCTTTGGAGGTCACCTTGCTGCGGCGGCTCTTTGGGGTGTTCCTGCTGGCGGTGGGCCTGCGGGAGCTTTTTTCGAAAGCAGAAAATCCCCCGGCGGGCGGCGCGCATAAATCCCCCCAAGGGGCGCACACTAGTCACGAGACCCAAACCGGCCCCAGCGCCGGGAATTCCACACAAAAGGGGTAGTCACAATGAGTATCTTAGACAGAATCGCGCTGGCCCTGACCGTCATCGGCGGCGTCAACTGGGGGCTGGTGGGCATTTTCCGGTTTGACCTGGTGGCCTGGCTCTTTGGCGGCCAGGACGCCTTGATTTCCCGCATTATCTACACGGTGGTGGGCATCGCGGCCCTGTGGTGCATCAGCCTTCTCTTCCGCGGCCGGGACAGCGTGCGGGAATAAACATCCGCGAAAAGGAAATGCCGCCCGGGTGGACGGCATTTCTCTTTGTACTTATTCTTCAAAGGCAAGCTCAATGTTGCCCATGTTGGTGGTCACTTCCAGGGTGTTGGGGCCGCTGGTCATCTGGTCGGCCAGGTTGGAGCTGCCCATGTCCGTGTCCACGGCGATTTGGTACTCCTCCTGGCGGCCCGCGATGGTGCCGCTCACTTCCCCCATGTCCGAGATAAGGGTGATGTCCGGGCTGGCGAAGCGTTCTAAGAACACGCTGCCCTGGGCAGCCTGGCAAACCGCTGTGCCAGCGGCCTCGCTGCGGGTCAGGTGGATGTCCCCCATGTCGGTGACAACGGCGAGGGCGTCAAAGGAACTTTCGTCCACGTCGCAGCTTCCGTAGCTACCCTGAAGGTTCCCGCTCTCAAACCGGCATTGGAACACTTGGGTGCCCCCCATATCGTTCTCCAAGGTGAGGGACCCTCCCTGGCAGTTTCCCAGGGTGACCCGCCCCATGGACTGGGTGACGGTCATGCTCTCCGAGGCGGACACGTTGTCCAAGGTCACGTCGCCCATGTCCCCCTGGACGGTCACGCTGCCTGCCTGCAAATCTGACAAATCCACAGTGCCCATATCCGTCTCCACGAACACGCTGTCCAGCAGCTTTTCCGGCACCCGGATGGTCACGTCCCAATCCCTATTGGAATGCAAATTGAGCAGCTGGTACCAATTCCAGCCGTTTTGGCCCCCCGCAGATTGCAAAGGCCGGACCACCAGCAGGCCCTCCTCCACCGTGGCTTGGTACACATTTTCCGTCAGGATGATTTCCACCTCCTGCGAACCGGCGGTCCGCTCCACGGTGACATTCCCCATAGACGCGTGGATTTCCAGGGAGTCCACGGTGTCCGCCGGGACATGGGAGATTTCCTGCCCATTTATTTGAACGGCGTCGCCGCTTTCGCTGGAAGCACTCTCTCCGCTTTGGGGATTCGCTTCCACCCGGGGATAGGTGAAGGTGTTCAAATTGCAGCCCATACCCACAAACCCGGCGCCGCAGAGCAGTATTCCCGCGCCCAGCAGGATGCACCCCACCAGGGCGCTGAGCTTGAAAAACCGCTGTTTCCGTTTCATGCCGGCACCCTCCCTTTCTTGCTAAAGCTGCGGCGGATTCCCCGCCAGATGGCTTTGGCGGCCTTTACCGTGGCCCTGCCTGTAAAGTAGAACCCCAATGCGCTGAGGACGGCCAGGCCCAGCAGGGCCACGGAAAGCCCCAGCTGGAACAGCCCCGCAGGCAGCCCGCCGGTGAGCAGGCCCACATCCAGCATCAAAACCGGCGTGCCCACCACGCCCACCAAAGCGCTGGCCAAGCATCCCAGGGCCAGCACCCCCAGCACAAAGGCCGGCAGGAACAGGCAGATGTACACGCACAGCAGCACAAGGGCCGCCGCCAGCAGCAGGCTGCCCCACAGGGGGAAGCCCAGCACCAGCAGGACGATGAGCCACACCTTCCGGCCCCTGCTGGTGGAGGGGGCGGGCTCCTCCTCCCCCAGGATCTCCCGGGCCACCTGCTGGGGCTCGCCCAGGCTGGCCACGGCGTCCTCCTCGCTTTGGCCGTCCTCCATCCTGTCGTCGATGAGCTCGTCGTAGTAGCCCAAGGTGCGGTAGCGCTCCTCCCTGGGCAGGCTGTGGAGGGCCGCCGCCAGCTCGTTTAAAAACAGTTGCTTTGTCATACTTTTCCCTCTCTCTCCAAGTTCTGGGCCGGGCCCTGCGTTTGAGAGCCGGCAATGTAGCGGTAGGCCCGCATCACGTCCTGCCATTCCACCAGGAAGTCCCGGATGCGCTGCCGGCCCACCTCTGTCAGGCGGTAGTACTTGCGCAGGCGGCTGTTGTGCTCCATGGAGTAGGTGGTGACACACCCTCCAGCCTCCAGCCGTTTGAGGATGGGGTACAGCGTGGACTCGGAAATCTCCACAATGGGCGACACGTCCTTGATGATTTGGTAGCCGTAGGAGTCCCGCTCCTGCAGGGCCACCAGCACGCACACCTCTACAATTCCCTTTTTCAGCTGGGCGTCCATCTTTCCACTCCTTTCCTCTGTTATCACTTATACTATACATCGCATAGTATAATACGTCAAGAGGTATTTCTTTCGTTTTTCTTACATCTTGCCCGGGCAAAAGAAAAGGCCGCCCGAAGGCGGCTTTTCCCTAGCAAATATTTAAAGGGGGCACTCCAGCTGGCAGTCGCAGGGCTCCTGCTCCACGTGGGCGGGGATATACTCTGTTGCCTCCACGCAGCCCATGGCCTTGTAGAAGGCCTGGCTCTCCACCGACGAATGGGCGGAGATGTACAGCGCCTTGGCCCCCAGCCGGCGGCCTGTCTCCTCCGCCCGCTGGAACAGCTGCCGCCCCAGGCCGTGGCCCCGGGCGTCGGCGGAGACGTGGATGCTGGTCAAATCGGCATACTGCTTCTGGGAGCCCACCAGCGGCCCCTCCACCGAGGCAAAGCCCTTGAGCCGCCCCTCCAGGAAGGCCCCCCACACCTGGCCGCCGGTGGCCACGGTGTTTTGCAGGCACTGGCACAGGAAGCGGTAGTCTTCCTCCCCCCAGCGCTCGGTGAAAACCACATCTTTCACCACCCACTGGCCCTCCACCTTGCGCCAGCACTTTTCCACAATCTGGAAGCGGTCGAAGCAGCGGAACAGCTCCGGAACCAGCTCCTCCCGTGTGAGGGGACGGAACTCCCGGCGGACCAGCTTTTTGGAAAGGTAGAGTACCAAGTCGTCGTCCGCGGCGCAAGGGGCATACTGTGCCAGGGGCTTGTCCCGGTACCATAGGCCGGAGCCATCGAACATATAGCCCCGCTTCACATACAGCCGCTGGGCGGCGCCGTACCCGCTGTGCAATCCCACCCCCAGGCAGATGGTGCCGCTGGTCTGGGAGGCCAGATCCTCGGCCACCGCTAAAATACGGCTGCCAATGCCCCGGCGCTGAAACTTTTCCAGCACGTTGAAATCGCACACTTCCGGCCAGCCCATGCCCGCAAAGGGACCGGCTGGGGCCTGGGGCAGCAGGGTGGTGTACCCGGCCACTTCTCCCTGCAAAACAGCCACCAACACTTTCTTTACCCCTTCCCTCTGCTCCTCAAAATAGCGTTCAAACTGGGAGAAAGGCTTGTCCCATCCCTGGGCGGCAAACCCCTGGTGAAACGCTTGGCAGTCGGATGGGTACATTGCACGGACCGTCAAATCTTTATCTTGATAGTAGATCATACGCATCACCTATTAAAAGGCAGGAACGTTATCAGCAGGCAAAGCTTTTATGCCGCTATACAAGTTTATTTCACATTTCCCTGGCCGTAGTAGGCGTTGGCGCCGTGCTTGCGCAGGTAGTGCTTGTCCAGCAGCTCCTGCTGCATGGGGGGCAAGCTGGGCTCCATCATCAGGGAGTGCCAGGCCATGAAGGAAACCTCCTCCAGCACCACCGCGTTGTGGACGGCGTTCATGGCGTCGGTGCCCCAGGCGAAGGGCCCGTGGCTGTGCACCAGCACCGCGGGGATGTCATCGGGGCTCTTGCCCTGGAAGGTCTCCACAATGACCTTGCCGGTTTCCAGCTCGTACTCCCCGGCGATTTCCTCGGGGGTCATCTTGCGGGTGCAGGGGATTTCCCCGTAGAAGTAGTCCCCGTGGGTGGTGCCCAAAGCAGGCACGCCCCGGCCCATCTGGCTGAAGATGGTGGCCCACCGGCTGTGGGTGTGCACCACGCCGCCGATGTTCTCAAAGCTGCGGTACAGCTCGCAGTGGGTGTCGGTGTCGGAGGAGGGGTTCCACTTGCCCTCCACCTTTTTGCCGGTGCGGATGTCCACCAGCACCATGTCCTCGGGGGAGAGCTGGTCGTACTCCACGCCGCTGGGCTTGATGGCCATAATGCCGCTCTCCCGGTCGATGCCGCTGACGTTGCCCCAGGTGAAGGTCACCAGATGGTGGGCGGGCAGCAGCATATTGGCCTGATACACTTGCTCTTTCAGTTGTTCTAACATGATAAATCCTCCCATACCGGGGCAGCAAGGCGCCGCCCCTTTTCAAAATATACTGTGTTCCTGGCGGGCGCGCCGGAGATGGCAAAGCGCACCCACTTGAAATCCAAAACTGGTAAAGTACAGGGAAAACCCAGTGTTTCTGCGGGGTTTGAACTTTACCACCCCTGGTAAAGTACTTCCTTTTCTGGCTGAGTACTTTACCACCGGGCAAGTACTTTACCACCCTGGTATAGAACAAAACCCGCATATTTCCTAGCTTTTTGAAGTACTTTACCACTTTTTCATTTTCGGCCCTGACCCAGTGCCTGACCACTTGAGATAAGAAAATGAGACACAATGGCTAAAAACCCAGCATTCATGCGGTTTCTGGGTTCTGTCTCATATGAGACAGAATGGGGCAACTATCTCACTTTTACTTGATTGTGTCTCATATGAGATACTTTGCGAAACCCGCATAAAACCTAGCTTTTTTGGCAACTGTCTCATTTCCCTATCTCCGGCCCTGGGGCAACTGCGTGCGGGTCGCTGGCGAGCTGCCCTCTCAGTCGCCTAGCGGCGACAGCTCCCCCAAAGGGGGAGCCAAGTCTCGCCTCCCCCTTTGGGGGGCGCTGGTGCCCAGTGGGCACCGTTCAGCGCTTGACCGAGCCGGCAGGCGAGAGTGCCCTCCAAAGGAGGGCGGAGAGGGCAACCCACCCCCGGCGCGCACGTGCGCTATCCTCTTGATGAGCACGAGCGGCAGCGAGCTGCCCTAGGCGCAAATTGACAGCGGAGGCACTCCGCCGGCCGGGAAAAGCGCTTCGCTGTTTCCCTAGTTTCTTTTTGGCTGCGCGCCCATAAGGTCAAGGGCAAGGTCGAAGCTTTTTTGAAAAAAAGCTTCACCAAAAAACTTTAATCTCGCTTCGCTCGGCCCCCGGCGCGCACGTGCGTTTTTCTCTTGCACAGGCGTGAGCGTAGCTCACCGCCCCAAGGCGCGAATTGCCCGGGGTGCAACCCCCCTTACTTCTTCAGAGCTTGGATGCGCTCCATGGCCTCCACGGTCTTCTGGGCGTCGCCAAAGGCGGTCAGGCGGAAGTAGCCCTCGCCGTTCTTGCCAAAGCCCTCGCCGGGGGTGCCTACGATCTCCGCGTTGTGCAGCAGGTAGTCAAAGTACTCCCAGCTGCCCATGCCGTCCGGGCACTTCAGCCAGATGTAGGGGGAGTTGGTGCCGCCGGTGAACCACACGCCCATCTTCTGGAAAGCGTCCATCATCACCTTGGCGTTGTTCTGGTAGTAGGCGATGGTCTCCCGAATCTGCTTCTGGCCCTCTGCGGTGAACACCGCGGCGGCGGCCCGCTGGGTGATGTAGCTGGTGCCGTTGAACTTGCAGCCCTGGCGGCGCTGCCACAGCTTGGAGACCTGCACGCCGTCCATCACCAGCTCCTTGCGGATGACGGTGTAGCCGCAGCGCATGCCGGTAAAGCCGGCGGTCTTGGAGAAGGAGCAGAACTCAATGGCGCACTTCTCCGCCCCGGGGATTTCAAAGATGCTGTGGGGCAGGCCCGGCTGGGTGATAAAGGCCTCGTAGGCGGCGTCAAACAGGATGACGGCCTTCTGCTCCAGGGCGTAGTCCACCCAGGCCTGCAGCTGCTCCTTGTTGTAGGTGGCGCCGGTGGGGTTGTTGGGGGAGCACAGGTAGATGATGTCCGCCTTTACGCTCTCGTCGGGCAGGGGCAAAAAGCCGTTTTGCTCGTTGGCGTCCATGTAGGCGATGTTCCGGCCGGAGATGATGTTGGTGTCCACATACACAGGGTACACCGGGTCGGGCACCAGCACGGTGTTGTCCACGTCGAACAAATCCACAATGTTGCCCACGTCGCTCTTGGCGCCGTCGCCCACAAACACCTCGGAGGGGTCCATGTCCACGCCGAAGTTCTTGTAGTAGTTGGCAATGGCCTCCCGCAGGAAGGGGTAGCCGTCGCTGTCGGGGGAGTAGCCGTGGAAGGTCTCCTTGTGGGCCTGCTCCTCGGTGGCCTGGTGCATGGCCTCAATAACGGCGGGGGCCAGGGGCATGGTCACGTCGCCAATGCCCATTTTGATGATCTTGTTGTCGGGGTGCTCCTGGGTGTAGGCGGCCACCTTCTTGGCGATGGTGACAAACAGGTAGCTCTGCTGCAGGTTCTGGAAATTGCCGTTCAGCTTCATCTTTTCTCGTTCCTTTCCCTTAGGATAGTTGGTTCTCCTGGTGTGCCAGGTTTATTTTTTCTCCCGGTTTTCCCGGTAGGCCACGGCGGCGCCGATAAAACCTTTAAACAGGGGATGGGCGCGGTTGGGCCGGGACTTGAACTCGGGGTGGAACTGCCCCGCCACGAAGAAGCTGTTCTGGGGCAGCTCTACCGTTTCCACAATGCGGCCGTCGGGGCTGGTGCCGCTGATGACCATGCCCGCAGCTTCCACCGTCTCCCGGTAGTCGTTGTTGAACTCGTAGCGGTGGCGGTGGCGCTCGTGAATCAGGTCCTTGCCGTAGCACGCCATCATCTTGGTGCCGGGCTTGATTTGGCAGGGGTAGCTGCCCAGGCGCAGGGTGCCGCCCTTGTTGATGTTCTTGTTCTGGTCGGGCATAAAGTCGATGACCTTGTGCAGGCCGTACTCGTCAAACTCGCCGGAGTTGGCGTCCTTGATGCCGCAGACATTCCGGCAGAACTCGATGACGGCGATCTGCATCCCCAGGCAGATGCCCAGGTAGGGCACGTTGCTCTCCCGGGCGTACTTGGCGGCCAGCACCATGCCCTCAATGCCCCGGTTGCCAAAGCCGCCGGGGATGATGACGCCGTCGGCGTCCCCCAGGCGGGAGGCCACGTTCTCCTCGGTGAGGGTCTCGGAGTCCACCCAGTCTATCTCCACCCGGGCGCTGTGGTCGTAGCCCGCGTGGCGCAGGGCCTCCATCACGGAGAGGTAGGCGTCGTGGAGCTTTACGTACTTGCCCACCAAGGCGATGCGCACCAGCTTTTTCCGGCTGCGGATCTTGTCCACCATGTGCAGCCACTCGCTCATGTCCGGCTCGGGGGTTTCCAGGCACAGCTCCCGGCAGACGATCTCGGAGAAGTGGCTTTTCTCCAGCATGATGGGCGCCTCGTACAGCACGGGGATGGTCAGGTTCTCAATGACGCAGTCGGGCCGCACGTTGCAGAACAGGGCGATCTTGTGGAAAATGCTGGGGTCGGTGATGGGCTCGTCGGTGCGCAGCACGATGATGTCCGGCTTGATGCCCATGCTCTGCAGCTCCTTGACCGAGTGCTGGGTGGGCTTGGACTTGTGCTCCCCGGAGCTTTTCAGATAGGGCACCAGCGTGACGTGGATGAACAGGGAATTTTCCTCCCCCACCTCTTGGGCCACCTGGCGGATGGCCTCCAGGAAGGGCTGGCTCTCAATGTCGCCGGCGGTGCCGCCGATCTCCGTGATGACCACGTCGGCGTTGGACTTCTGCCCCACGCTGTAGATAAAGCTCTTGATCTCCGAGGTGATGTGGGGGATGACCTGGATGGTCTCTCCCAAATACTCGCCCCGGCGCTCCTTGTTCAGCACGTTCCAGTAGACCTTGCCGGTGGTCAGGTTGGAGAACTTGTTCAAATCCTCGTCGATGAACCGCTCGTAGTGGCCCAAATCCAGGTCGGTCTCCAGGCCGTCCTCGGTGACGTACACCTCCCCGTGCTGATAGGGGCTCATGGTGCCGGGGTCCACGTTGATGTAGGGGTCCAGCTTTTGGGCGGCCACCTTCAGGCCCCGGGCCTTGAGCAGGCGGCCCAGGCTGGCGGCGGTGATGCCCTTTCCCAAGCCGGAGACAACGCCCCCGGTGACAAAAATAAACTTAGCCAATTCCAATTCCCTCCTTGTATCCGTTATACGGTTACCGTGCCCTCAAACACGGTGACGGCTTCGCCGGTCATCCACACGCGGCTGCCCTCCACGCGGATGGTCAAATCCCCGCCGCGCAGCTTTACCACAATGTCCTCCCCTTCTTTGCAGCGGCCGCAGAGGATGGCCGCCACAGCGCTGGCGCAGGCGCCGGTGCCGCAGGCCATGGTCTCGCCGCTGCCACGCTCCCACACCCGCATCTTCAAGGTGCGGCTGTCCAGCACCTGGATGAACTCGGTGTTCACCCCCTGGGGGAACAGGGGGTCGTGCTCAAACAGGGGGCCGATTTCCGGCAGGTCCAGCCCGTCGGGGTCCTCGCCGAAGATGACGCAGTGGGGGTTTCCCATGGAAACGCAGGTGATTTCGTAAATCCCCCCGGCCACCTCCACGTTCTGGCCCACCACCCGCTCCCCGGGCAGCGCCACCGGGATTTCCCCCGGGGTGAGGATGGCGTCGCCCATGTCCACGGTGACGGACACAGCCTGGCCGTTTTCCGCGTGGACGCGGCAGGTCTTTATGCCGCTGAGGGTTTCGATGCGCAGCTCCTCCTTGTGGGCGATGCGGTGGTCAAAGACGTACTTTGCCACGCAGCGGATGCCGTTGCCGCACATTTTGCCCTCGCTGCCGTCCAGGTTGAACATGCGCATTTGGGCGTCGGCCACGCCGCTGGGGCAGATGAGAATCACCCCGTCGCCCCCAATGCCCTTGTGCCGGTCGGAGAGGCGGACAGCCAAAGCCGCCGGGTCCTCCACCTGCTCCTCAAAGCAGTTGATGTAGATGTAGTCGTTGCCGCAGCCGTGCATTTTGGTAAAGCGCAAATTGCCCATAGCGTTCCCCTTTCCTATTTTTCTGGATGAAATCTACAAAGGACTTTCCAAGGCGGGGGAAAGTCCTTTGTGCTGTTGCATTTTACGGGAGGGTCACACCTCTACCACGCCGTCGTAGACCTTCTCGGCCTTGCCGGTCATCAGGACGCGCTCGTCGGTGTAGTGGATCTTCAGCTCGCCGCCCTTGAGGATGACGCGGATATCCTTGCCCTTCTCGCAGTAGCCGTTGAGGGTGGCGGCCACCACGGCGGCGCAGGTGCCTGTGCCGCAGGCCATGGTCTCGCCGCTGCCGCGCTCCCAGATGCGGGCCTTTAAGGTGTGCTGGTCAATGACCTCCACAAACTCCACGTTGACCCGGTCGGGGAACATGGGGTCGTGCTCGAACTTGGGCCCCAAATCCTCCAAATCCAGCTTGTCCACAGAGGGCACAAACACGGTGCAGTGGGGGTTGCCCATGGAGCAGCAGGTGATGCGGTACACGTTGCCGCCAATGGAGATAGGCTTGTTGACCACCTTCTCCCCCTCCAGCCGGACGGGAACCTTCTCCGGGGCCAGCTCGGCCTTGCCCATGTCCACCGTGACCTTGGAGACCAGGCCGTTCTTGGTGATGACGGTGCACTCCTTCACGCCGGACTTGGTGTCGATGTGGAGGACATGCCGGCCCTCGCCCACCTTTTGGCCCTTGGCGATGCCGTTGTCAAAGAGGTACTTGGCCACGCAGCGGATGCCGTTGCCGCACATCATGCCCTCGCTGCCGTCCAGATTGAACATGCGCATCTGGGCGTCGGCCACGTCGCTGGGGCAGATGAGGATGACGCCGTCGCCGCCCACGCCGTTGTGCCGGTCCGAGAGGAAGATGGACAGGAACTCGGGGGAGGACACGGTGTTCTCCTTGTCGAAGAGGTTGATATAGATATAGTCGTTGGAGCAGGCGGACATCTTGGTGAACTTCAGCTTCTGCTTGCGCTCCTTCAAGTTGTTGATGTCGATAATCTCCGTGTTCTCCGGGGTGTAGCGGCTCATCAGGGAGTCGGCCAGGGCGTTGGCGGTGTCCAAAGCCGTCAGGCAGGGGATGCCCAGCAGGCTTGCCTTGCGGCGGATCTTCACGCTGTCCCGGGCGGGGTTGCGGCCCTTGGCGGAGGTGGAGATGACGTAGTTTACCTTGCCGCTCTCCAGCAAGGTGATGGTGTTCACGGAGCTCTCGTGGATCTTGTCCACGATCTTCACGGAGAGGCCCACCTTGGCCAGCACCATGGCGGTGCCGGTGGTGGCGTAGATGGCAAAGCCCATCTTGTCGAACTTCTTGGCGATCTCGCCGATTTCCGGCTTGTCCTGGTCCCGCACGGTGATGAACACGCCGCCGCCCTTGGTCATCTTGTGGCCAGAGGCAATCAGGCCCTTGTACAGGGCTTCTTCCAGGTTGTTGCCAATGCCCAGCACCTCACCGGTGGACTTCATCTCCGGCCCCAGGTGGGTGTCCACGTCGGTGAGCTTCTCAAAGGAGAACACCGGCACCTTCACCGCCACATAGGGGGAGGGCTTGTACAGGCCCGTGCCAAAGCCCAGGTCTACCAGCTTGTAGCCCAGGCTCACCTTGGTGGCCAGGTCGCACATGGGCACGCCGGTGACCTTGCTGATGTAGGGCACGGTGCGGGAGGCCCGGGGGTTCACTTCGATGACGTAGATCTCCCCATCCATGAGGATGTACTGCAAGTTGATGAGCCCCAGGGCGTTGAGCTCCCGGCAGAGGGTCTCGGTGGTGGCCACGATCTTGGCGCTCATGTCGTCGTCGATGTCGGAGGCGGGGTACACGGCGATGCTGTCGCCGGAGTGGATGCCCGTGCGCTCCACGTGCTCCATAATGCCGGGGATGAGGATGTTCTCGCCGTCGCAGATGGCGTCCACCTCGATCTCCATGCCGGAGAGGTACTTGTCGATGAGCACCGGGTTATCCTGCTTGTGGGACAGGATGATGGCCATGTACTCCTGGATATCCTCGTCGCAGTAGGCGATAATCATGTTCTGGCCGCCCAGCACGTAGCTGGGGCGCATGAGCACGGGATAGCCCAGGTCCCGGGCAGCGGCAAGGGCCTCCTCGGTGGTCATGATGGTGTGGCCTTTAGGCCGCTTGATGCCGGAGCGCTCCAGCAGCGCGTCAAAGCGCTCCCGGTCCTCGGCCATGTCGATGGTGTCGGCGGAGGAGCCCAAAATGGGGATGTTGTGGGCCGCCAAAGTCTTGGTGAGCTTGATGGCCGTCTGGCCGCCGAAAGCCACCACCACGCCGATGGGCTTTTCGATGTTGATGATGTCCAGCACGTCCTCGGGGGACAGGGGCTCAAAGTACAGCCGGTCGCCGGTGTCGAAGTCGGTGGACACGGTCTCCGGGTTGTTGTTGATGATGACCACCTCATACCCCAGCTGCCGCAGGGACATGACGCAGTGGACGCTGGCGTAGTCGAACTCGATGCCCTGGCCGATGCGGATGGGGCCGGAGCCCAGCACGATGACGGTCTGCTTCTCCCGGTTTTCGCCGATGAACTCCAAAGCCTCGTCCTCGCCGCCGGCTTCCTCGGTGTCGTAGGTGGCGTAGAAGTAGGGGGTGTGGGCGGCGAACTCGCCGGCGCAGGTGTCCACCATCTTAAAGGTGGGCTTGCGCTGGAACTTTACCTCGCAGCCGGAGAGCCGGGCGATGGTGGAATCGGGATAGCCCAGCTTTTTGCCCTGGGTGTACAGCTCCTGGGTGAGCTGGCCCTTGGCCAATTCCCTCTCGTAGTTGAGCAAGTTCAGTATCTTGGAGAGGAACCAGCAGTCGATCATGGTTTCCTCGTGCATCTTCTCAATGGACACGCCCCGCTTTAAGAGCTCGTACACGGCGAACAGCCGCTCATCGGTGGCGTGGGTGGCGATGTGCCACAGGTCCTCCTCGCTCTCGGTGGCGAACTTGGGCAGGTTCAGGGTGTCCAGGGAGATTTCCGCCCCCCGCACAGCCTTCATCAAAGCCATCTCGAAGGTGTCGGCGATGGACATGACCTCGCCGGTGGCCTTCATCTGGGTGCCCAGCTCCCGCTTGGCGTAGACGAACTTGTCAAAGGGCCACTTGGGGAACTTCACCGCCACGTAGTCCAAGGCGGGCTCAAAGGCGGCGTAGGTCTTGCCGGTGACCGCGTTCTTGATCTCGTCCAAGGTGTAGCCGATGGCGATCTTGGTGGCCACCTTGGCGATGGGGTAGCCCGTGGCCTTGGAGGCCAAGGCGGAGGAGCGGGACACACGGGGGTTTACCTCGATGACCGCGTACTCAAAGGAGGTGGGATGCAGAGCGAACTGGCAGTTACAGCCGCCCTCCACGCCCAGCTCGTCGATGATTTTCAGCGCGGCGGAGCGGAGCATCTGGTACTCCTTGTCGGAGAGGGTGACGGTGGGGGCGATGACGATGGAGTCGCCGGTGTGCACGCCCACCGGGTCCAGGTTCTCCATGGAGCACACGGTGATGGTGTTGCCCTTGCTGTCGCGCATCACCTCAAACTCGATTTCCTTCCACCCGGCGATGGACTTCTCCACCAGGATCTGGGTGATGGGGGACAAGGCCAGGCCGTTGGCGGCCACTTCCCGCAGCTCCTCCTGGTTGTTCACAATGCCGCCGCCGGAGCCGCCCAGGGTAAAGGCGGGCCGGATGATGACGGGGTAGCCAATCTCCAGGGCGAAGGCCTCGGCGTCCTCCACGGTGGTGACCACCTTGGAGGGGATGCAGGGCTGGCCGATCTTCTCCATGGTGTCCTTGAACATCTGGCGGTCCTCGGCCTTGTCGATGGTCTCGGGGGAGGCGCCCAGCAGCCGCACGTTGTGGCTCTCCAAGAAGCCCTCCTTGGCCAGCTGCATGGAGAGGGTCAGGCCCGTCTGGCCGCCAAAGCCGGAGAGGATGCTGTCGGGCTTTTCCTTCTCGATGATGCGCTTGATGGTGGTCAGGTTCAGGGGCTCGATATAGATTTTATCCGCCATGGCCTTGTCGGTCATAATGGTGGCGGGGTTGGAGTTGACCAGCACGATCTCGATGCCATCCTCCCGCAGGGCGCGGCAGGCCTGGGTGCCGGCGTAGTCGAATTCCGCGGCCTGGCCGATGACAATGGGGCCAGAGCCGATAACCAGTACCTTTTTAATATCCTTATTCAGCGGCATTTTATTCCCCCTCCTTCATCATAGCGAAAAACTCATCGAACAGGGCCTGGGTGTCCAGGGGACCGCCGCAGGCTTCGGGGTGGAACTGCACGGAAAAGGCAGGGCAGTCCAGATAGCGGATGCCCTCGCAGGTGTTGTCGTTGACGTTGACGAACAGCTCCCGGGCCACGGCGCTGTCGATGCTGGAGGACACCACCGCGTAGCCGTGGTTCTGGCTGGAGATGTACACCCGGCCAGTCTCCAGGTTCTTGACAGGCTGGTTGGCGCCACGGTGGCCGTACTTCAGCTTCTCCGTCCGGAAGCCGTGGGCCAAGGCCAGCAGCTGGTGGCCCAGGCAGATGCCGAACAGCGGGATGCCCAGCTTGCAGATTTCCTTTAAGTTAGCGATGATCTCCACGTTCTCCGCGGGGTCGCCGGGGCCGTTACTCAGCATGATGCCGTCCACGCCCAGGGCCTGGATTTCCCCGGCGGTGGTGGTGCAGGGGCACACAGTGACTTCCGCGCCCCGCTTTACCAGCTCCCGGTAGATGTTGCGCTTTAGGCCAAAGTCCAGCAGGGCGATTTTCTTCTTCACCTCGCCCTCGGGACGGACCACATAGCGCTCCTTGGTGGAGGAGGCCCTCACCGCGCCGGTGACGCGGTAGGCCTTCAGGGCCTCAAAGTCCACGGCGGCGGGGTCGTCGGTGATGACGCCGTTCATCACGCCGGTCTCCCGGATGATTTTCGTCAGCGTGCGCGTATCGATGCCGGAAAGGCCAATGACGCCCTTTTCTTTAAAAAAGGTGTCAAGGCTGCCCTGGGAACGGAAGTTGGAGGGAGCTTGGCACCATTGCTTGACAATATAGGCACAGGGACCGATGGCATCGCTTTCAAAGTCGGCGGGAATAACGCCGTAATTGCCAATAAGGGGGAAGGTCTGCACCACCATCTGCCCCCAATAGCTGCGGTCTGTTAACGTTTCCAAATAGCCGGTCATGCCTGTGGTGAACACCACTTCCGCGGTCATCTCGCCCTGGGCGCCAAAACGCTCGCCACGAAAAACCTTGCCGTTTTCCAGCACAAGATACCCTGTTTTCCCCATACGCTCAACCCTTTCTCTTGGTTTTAGACACTGCGTCGCCTCAGCCCGCTCCCCTTTCCCCAGGGGGAGCAGGCCAAGGCGCTCCGGTTTCTCTCTTGTTATCAATAGTATATCATACCCGATAGGGAGAAAACAAGCAAGAAGATTTTTCAATTCTCCACTTTACACAAAGCCCCTCCCCTTGTGGGAAGGTTCTTCCCCCTTTTCCCCAAGAGGCCGCCGCTCCCCGGGGGGCCGGGCCTCTTCCGGGCGGATGCAGCAGCACGACGCACTTCCTGCATTTTTCAGAAAAAGCGCCTGGCCTTTCCAGCTTTTGGAAAACGCCAGACGCCCTTGTCTGTTCTTGGATTAGAGTATACTATGCCCCGGCGGGAAAGTCAAGGCGGTTTTGCATGGCACGTCCGCTTTTCCTGCATAAGTCCCAAGGGATTCCGGGATTTTCCATAAAATCCCACGGGATTGCGCGGCAGGCTTCTGTTCACCCTGGAGAAAGGGCGGCGTTGGGGAAAAACCTATTGACAAATGCGGCGCGCCGGGTATAGAATACGGGTAGACCAGCAAAGGCGCTGAAGGGAGTCCCCTCAGCGCCTTTCGTGTTACAGGGTGCCCCAAAGGCAAATACGAAAGGCGGCGCCTAATTTCTCGGAAAGTGTGGTTATGGTTATGAGTTGTCCGGAAACCCGCAAAAATGTCCCCGAGCTCTTTGGCAGCTCGGTGTTTAACGATGACGTCATGCAGGAACGGCTGCCCAAAGATGTGTACAAGTCCCTGCGGAAAACCATCGACGAGGGCAAGGACCTGGATTTGAACGTGGCCAACGCGGTGGCCAACGCCATGAAGGACTGGGCCGTGGAAAAGGGCGCCACCCACTACACCCATTGGTTCCAGCCTTTAAACGGGATCACCGCCGAAAAGCACGACAGCTTTATCTCTCCCACCAGCGACGGCCGGGTCATTATGCAGTTTTCCGGCAAAGAGCTGGTAAGGGGCGAGCCGGACGCCTCTTCCTTCCCCTCCGGCGGCCTGCGCGCCACCTTCGAGGCCAGGGGCTACACCGCCTGGGATCCCACCAGCTACGCCTTTGTCAAGGGCGACTCCCTCTACATCCCCACGGCGTTCTGCTCTTACAGCGGCGAAACTTTGGACAAAAAGACCCCGCTGCTGCGTTCTATGGAGGATTTAAGCGCCCAGGCGCTGCGCATCCTGCGGCTGTTTGGCGACCAGAAGTCCAAGCGGGTGGTGACCACCGTGGGCCCCGAGCAGGAGTACTTCCTGGTGGATAAGGAGCTCTATGACCAGCGCCCCGACCTGCGCTTTACCGGCCGCACGCTGTTTGGGGCCAAGGCGCCCAAGGGCCAGGAGCTGGAGGACCACTACTTTGGCGCCATCAAGCCCCGGGTTGCCGCCTTTATGAAGGATTTGGACGAGGAGCTGTGGAAGCTGGGCATTTTGGCCAAGACAAAGCACAACGAGGTGGCCCCTGCCCAGCACGAGCTGGCGCCCATCTTCACCACCACCAACGTGGCCACCGACCACAACCAGCTGACCATGGAAACCATGAAGAACGTGGCCGCCAAGCACGGCCTGGTGTGCCTGCTGAACGAAAAGCCCTTTGAGGGCGTTAACGGCAGCGGCAAACACAACAACTGGTCCCTCTCCACCGACACGGGCAAGAACCTGCTGGACCCCGGCAAGAAGCCGCAGGAAAACACCCAGTTCCTGCTGTTTTTGGCGGCTATCATCAAGGGCGTGGATGAGTACCAGGATTTGCTGCGCATCTCGGTGGCCAGCGCCGGCAACGACCACCGCCTGGGCGCCAACGAGGCCCCGCCGGCCATTGTCTCCATGTTCCTGGGGGATGAGCTGGAAGGCATATTGGAGGCCATCGAAAAGGATGAGCCCTACACCGGCATAGAGGCAAAGCAGCTGCAAACCGGCGTCCACGTGCTGCCCGACCTGGCCATGGACACCACCGACCGCAACCGCACCTCCCCCTTCGCCTTTACGGGCAACAAGTTTGAGTTCCGCATGCTGGGCTCCGCCATTTCCATCTCCTGCCCCAACATCATGCTGAACACCATCGCCGCCGAGGAGCTGCGCCAGTTCGCCGACGAGCTGGAGGGCACCGCCGACCTGGAAGGGGACGTGCGCAAGATTGTGCGCCGGGTGATGCAGCAGCACAAGCGGATTATCTTCAACGGCGACGGCTATTCCGAAGCCTGGACCGAAGAGGCCAAGCGCCGCGGCCTGCTGAACCTGCCCACCACCGTGGACGCCTTGCCCCGGTACCTGGACCAGAAGAACGTGGAGCTGTTCACCAGCCACAAAATCTACACCGAGGCTGAGATGGAGGCCCGCTATGAGACCATCATCGAGGAGTACTCCAAGACGCTGAACATCGAGGCCCTGACCATGAGCGAAATGGTGCGCCGGGACATTCTCCCGGCAGTAAGCGGCTACATCGCCAGCCTGGCGGAGGCGGTTGCCTCCAAGCGGGCTGCGGTGGCGGGCCTGCCCTGCGCGGCGGAAACCAGCCTCATCCAGAAGCTGTCCTCCCTGCTGGACAGCGCCTATGAAAAGGTGGAGGCCCTGGACACTTTGGTTGCCGACGGGAAAGCCGAAAGCCACAACGCCCTGACCGCGGCGACCTATTACAAGGATGTCATCATCCCCGCCATGAACGAGCTGCGGGCCGTGGTGGACCAGATGGAAGTGGACACTGCTTCCCAGTTCTGGCCCTATCCCTCCTATGGCGACCTGATGTTCCGGGTGTAAGGGCCCCTTAAACAAAAGTGCAACAGCACAAAGGCGTGCGGTGAGGTTTTCACCCACGCCTTTTTTGCCGCCTTCCCTATCGCGTACAAGTCACACATTTTCCCATACCCAAAGGGCCGCCCCGGCAGCAATCGCCGGGACGGCCCTTCTTTTTTTATGGCTTTGGCGGCGCCGCAGGCAGCTCCGGCTTGCCCACGTACTGCATGTGGGGGAACACAAAATCCAGGTAGGAGTCTGGGAAATACTCGTCGAAGAACGCCTGCACCACGTTGGTGGCGGGGATGTTATTCACCCGCTCGCTGCGGCGGTACACCGCCCCGGCGGACAGCAGCACGTCAATGGCCATCAAAACGGTGAACACCACCGTGAGGGGGCGGCCCACCTTTTTGGGGATTTTCTGGATGGTGCGGGACATGGCCGGGTACAAGTCCTTCACCCACACCATGGCCAAGATGCCCCAGAAGAAGGAGTACATCAAGTTCGTGCGGCCTCCGATGTTCAAGGGGGAGTCGCTGTACTCCCACGAGACGGTGCCGAACACCGCCTGCTGCACAAAGCTGCACAGGTATTCAAAGGCGCCGCCAATGAACATGCTCGCCAGGAAAATCATGATGTCCTTCTGGTTGTACATGCGCCACAGCAGCAAGGTGATGGCCACCGCCCCCAGACCGTACACCGGGATGAAGGGGCCAAACACCAGGCCCACCCGCACCTGGAACTCATGGGTGCGCACCAGGGCGTAAAGCGTCTCCAGCACAAAGCCCACCACGTTGCCCACCATGAAAATCCAAAACAGCTTGGAGTAGCACAGCCCAAAGGCAAAGGGCCGCTCCTCCCCGGGGGCCAGGCGCGTCTCGTAGGCGGCCCGGGCGTCCTCGTTGCGCTTGCGCAGCGCCTCCCAAGAGCGGCGGCGCAGCACGTCCATGTTCTGGCGCAGCTCTTCCAGCTGCTCGTTGTACTTTAAAATCCGCAAATCGGGGAAGGCGTTCTGCAGGCGGCGGCGCAGCCAGTTGTTGCGGATGTTCTCCTCGTACTTCACCTTCAGCCGGGCTGCCTCGCGCTGCCAGTCCTTTTGCAAGGCGCGCTTGCCCGCCAGGCCCTTGGTGAGCAGCACCTGCTTGCTCTCCTGCTGCTTGTCGTACAGGGCCACAGCGCCCTGGAACAAGTCCTCGCCCAGCTTGTTGGAGCCCTGGCGCAGCTTGCTGGTGACGTACTCCAGGTTTTTCAGCTCGCGGTTTAAGCCAATCAGGCCGATGGCTGTCACCAGGAAATCCGCCACGAACAGGCTGCCCAGCACCACCAGCAGCACCCAGCCCACCTGCCGGGGAATCTGGCCGAAAAGCCGGTGGGCCAGAGGCATCACATAGCGGACAATCAAAGCGCCGGCCAGGCCCCACACCACGCTGAACTTTAGGCAGATGTACCCGTGGAGGTTGTGGGGAGTGTCGGAGTAGTCCCACCACTTTTGGTGGAAGAGCTTCTCCAGCAAAAAGCCCGCCGCGTACTCCAGGACAGAACCCAGCAGCATGGCGCCCACCAGCTGCACCGGCAAGCTGCTGCCAAAGGGCCGCAGGAAAAAGTCGATGGCCACCACGCCCAAGCCGTAAATGGGGCACAGGGGGCCGTTTAAAAAGCCGCGGTTGACAAACCGCCGCTCCCGCACGGCGGCAAAGACCACCTCGCTGCACCAGCCCAAAAACGAAAACAGAAAGAAACACCACAGATAGGTATAGGCCAACTCCCATTCTCCTTTTCCCTAAAAATTTTTCGAACCGAGATTAAATAAGTGTAACAGAAAAAACCTGTCTTGTAAAGATATGCCCCACCCTGCCTTCATCACAACTGGGCGGCAGACTTTTCCGGGGGTTTGTGCTATACTTTTAAGAACCAGGAAAAGGAGGGAAAGCCCATGGAATGGGAACGGAAACGCTTTGAGGAATTGACGCTGGAAGAGCTGTATGAAATCCTGCGGCTGCGGGTGGACGTCTTTGTGGTGGAGCAGCACTGCCCCTACCCCGAGCTGGACGGCAAAGACCAGCAGGCCCTCCACGTGTTCGCCAAGGAGGACGGCATCCTCCAGGCCTACCTGCGGGTGCTGCAGCCGGGGGTCTCCTTCCCCGAGGCATCCCTGGGCAGGGTCATCAGCCGCAAGCGCCGCCAAGGCCTTGGCACCCAGCTGTTGGAGCAGGGCCTACAGGCGGCGGAGGAATGGCTGGGCAAGGTCCCCATCCGCATCGAGGCCCAAACCTATGCCAAGGGCCTGTACGAAAAATTTGGCTTCCGCCAGGTTTCCGGGGAATTTTTGGAGGACGGCATCCCCCACATCCAAATGCTGCGGGAGTGAGCTTACAAAAACCGCCGGAACACCTGGGGCAGCGCCTGGGGCAGGTCCGTGGGGAGCATGGCCCGCTGGGTGTACCGCTGGGCGCACACGTCCCCCGCCAGGCCGTGGAGGTACACCGCCAGCACAGCCGTCTCAAAGGCGGGGACGCCCTGGGCCAAAAAGGCCCCCGCCATGCCCGCCAGCACGTCGCCGCTGCCGCCCTTGGCCATGCCGGGGTTGCCGGTGGGGTTCACGGCGCAGCGGCCGTCCGGGGCGGCGACCACCGTGGCGGCCCCCTTCAGCGCCACCACGGCGCCGGTTTCCTTGGCCTTCTGCCGGGCGGCCCCCAGCCGGTCGGACTGGATTTCCGGGATGGTGTCGTCGCACAGCCGGGCCATCTCCCCGGGGTGAGGGGTGAGCACCAGGGGGATTTCCAGCCCCTCCAGATACCCCGGGTGGCGGCTGAGGAAGTTGACGGCGTCGGCGTCGGCCACCAAGGGCCGCTGGCAGTGGGAGACCACCAGCGGGCACACCAGCTCCGACCGCTGCCCCAGGCCGCAGCCCATGACGCAGGCGGTGCACTTGCCCAAGGCGTCCAGCAGCGCCTGCTGGCTCTCCTCCCGGCGGTTTTCCCAGTCCAGCACCACGTACACCGCCTGGGGCACCGCTTGGGCCAGGATGGGGTACAGCCGCTCCTCCACGGCGATGGTCAGCAATCCCACGCCGCTGCGCAAGGCCGCCTGGGCCGCCATAACGCAGGCCCCGGCCATGCCCCAGCTGCCGCACACCAGCAGCAGCTTGCCCATGTCGCCCTTGTTGGCCTGGGCGTCCGGCTGGGGCAGCCACTGCCGGGGGAAGCGGCTGTCCGTCTCAAAGACCCGGGTCTCCGCCCCCTCCACCAAGGCGGCGGGGACGCCCACCTGGCGCACCACCGTCTCCCCGCAGAACTCCTTGGCGGGGTAGCTGACGTTGGCGGGCTTCTTCCCGGTGAAGGTCACGGTGACGTCCGCCCGGAAGGCCCCGGCGGACACCCGGCCCGTGTCGCACTCCACGCCGCTGGGCAGGTCGGCGGAGACCTTCAGGCAGGGCAGGCCGCTGCCATAGGCCAGCAGCTTTTGGGGCAGGCCGGAGAGCTCCCCCCGGAAGCTGAACCCAAACACGCAGTCGATGAGCACGTCCGCGGCCTCCAGCACCGGGCGGATTTGCTCCAGCTCCTCCCCGGGCAGGACGGCCACCTGGGGAGGCAGCGCCTCAAAGGCCGCAGCGGCCAAGTCGGTGGCGGGCTTGCCCTGGGCCAGCACCACCCAGCAGGCCATGCCCCGCTGGGCCAGTAGCTTGGCGCAGACAAAGCCGTCCCCGCCGTTGTTGCCCTTTCCGCACAGCACCACCGCCCGCTTGCCCCCCACCGGGCGGCAGCGGCGCTCCACCTCTTGGGCCACGGCGGCGCCGGCGTTGTCCATCAGCTGGGAGAGAGGCACCCCGGCAGCCACGGCGGCCATCTCCAAGCGCTGCATTTCATCACGGCAAAAAAGCTTCATACCACATCCTCCTTGACAAAGGGCTGTTCCCTGTACTAAAATGATACCAGCAAAAGAACTTCGGGGCAAGGTGCAATTCCTGACCGGCAGTAAAAGTCTGCGAACGGGGAGGTCTCCCTCTCCGCCGAGCTGGTGAAATTCCAGCACCGACGGTGAACCGCTTTTTCTCTTTTGGAAAAAAGGCGGCAAAGTCCGGATGATAGAAGATTCTTAGGCGCGGCGCTGCCGCTCCCGCTGTATCTCCCCTTCATCGAAAAGGCTCCCGGACCCTTGCGCGGCTCCGGGATTTTTTGCGCCTTTTCGCCACCCCCACCGGTCTTTTGCGAACCAAAATTTTCCGAAAGGGATGGTTCCATGCAAAAGAAAGTCAACGTCCGAAAAATCGCCATGACCGCCATTTTAAGCGCCGTGGCCACTGTGCTGATGTTCATCAGCTTCAGCCTGCCCATCATCCCCAGCTTTATCAAGCTGGACTTCTCCGAGCTGCCCGCCCTTATCGCCGCCTTTTCCATGGGGCCGGTCAGCGGCGTGGTGGTGTGCTTTATCAAGAACCTGGTAAACCTGACCATGTCCACCACCGGCGGCGCAGGGGAGCTGTGCAACTTCTTGATGGGCGTCACCTTTGTGGTGCCTGCCGGGCTGCTTTACAAGTTCCGCAAGGACCGCTGGGGCGCCTTGTGGGGCTCCCTTCTGGGGGCGGTGATAATGGCCGCCATGAGCTTCCCCATTAACCTGTATATCAGCTACCCCGCCTACACCGTGGCCTACGGCTTGACCATCCCCCAGATTTTGGGCATGTACCAGGCCATCAACCCCGCGGTGGAAACGCTGGCCCAGGCGCTGCTCTGGTTCAACGTGCCCTTCACCTTCTTCAAGGCGGCCTGCGACGTGGCCATCACCTTCGCGGTGTATAAGCGTATCTCCCCGCTGATCCACGGCCAGGGAAAGCGCCTGCAAGCGTAACCAATACAATCCTTCCCCAAGCAAAAGGGGCTGCCGCGAAACCGCAGCAGCCCTCTTTTTGCGCTTATTGTAAATTGCCTGGGCCAAAGGCCAAGGGCAGCAGCTCCTCCAGCGTTTGCACCTGGAGGCTGTGCCCGTCTGTCAGCAGGATTTCAAACCCCGGGCCGCAGAACTCCGCCATCACCTGGCGGCACACCCCGCAGGGGGCGCAGATGCCCGTGGGCTCCTCCCCGGCCCTGCCCCCGGCAATGGCAATGGCCTTAAAATCCCGCTTGCCGTCGTTCACCGCCCGGAAAAAGGCGGTGCGCTCGGCGCAGCAGGTGGCGGTAAAGCCGGCGTTCTCAATGTTGCACCCATCGTAGACAGAGCCGTCGGCGCACAGCAAAGCCGCTCCCACCGCGAAGCCGGAGTAGGGGCAATAGGCCTTTTTCCGGGCCTCCTTGGCCCGCTGGACCAGCGCCAGGCGAATCATCTCCCGCTGCTCCTTCACAGGCCCGCCTCCTTTGCCAGCTTCACCAGGCGGCTGGTGCCCAGCCTGTCCGCGCCCAGGGCTAAAAACGCCTCGGCGTCCTCCTTGGTGGCGATGCCCCCGGCGGCTTTCACCTTCACCTGAGGGGCTGTGTGCTGCCGCAGTAAAGCAACGTCCTGAGCGGTGGCCCCGCCGGTGGAAAAGCCCGTGGAGGTCTTGATGTAATCCGCCCCGGCGTCGCTGACCACCTGGCACAGACGGCACTTCTCCTCCTGGGTGAGCAGGCACGTCTCGATGATGACTTTCAGTACCCGGCCCTGGCAGGCGGCCTTCACCGCCTGGATCTCCGCCAGCACCTGGCCGAACAGGCCGTCCTTTACCCAGCCCAGGTTCACCACCATGTCGATTTCCGCCGCGCCGGACAGCACGGCGTGGGTGGCCTCCGCCGCCTTGATGGGCGCGGCGTTGTAGCCGTTAGGGAAGCCAATCACCGTGCAGATGGCCACCCGCCCGGCGGCGTACTCCGCGGCCCGCTGTACATAGGCGGGCGGGATGCACACGCTGGCGCAGCCGTAGTGGATGCCCTCCTCCACCACCTGGCGGATGTCCTCCCAGGTGGCCTCAGGCTTTAACAGGGTGTGGTCCACGTGGGAGAGGATCTCCTTCCATTCCATAGGCCGCCCCCTTTAGGCGATGCCCGCCAGGATAATCTGGGAGAGGCGCTCCCGGGTGGGCAGGCCCTCGTTATCGCTGCGGTGGGTGATTTGGATGGCCCCGATGACGTTGCCCCGGAAGGTGGCCTCCTCCAGGCTTTCGCCCTCAGCCAAAGCGCTGATGACACCGGCGGCAAAGCCGTCCCCGGCGCCCACGGTGTCCACCTTCTCCTTGACGGGGAAGGCCGGGGAGTAGCCCGCCTTGCCCCCCAGCTGGGAGAAGTAGGCGCCCTCTTTGCCGGTTTTCACCACTACATTCTTCACGCCCCGCTGGTGGTAGAACGCCGCCACGCCCTCGGGGGTGTCCTGGCCGGTGAGGATTTTCCCCTCGCCAATGCCGGGCAGAATGGTCTCCACGCCCTGGGCCAGGTCGTTTAAGGTGGCCACCATCTTCTCCTGGCTCTCCCACAGCTGGGGCCGCAGGTTGGGGTCGAAGGAGATGGGGAGCTCCAAGGCCTTGGCCCGGCTGATAAGCCGCTTGGTGGCGGCCAGGGCGCTGGGGGAGACGGCGGGGAAAATGCCCGTCACATGGAGCCACTCGCAGCCGGAGAGGTCCAGGCCGTCAATGTCGTGGGTGGAGATTTGAGAGGCCGCGGAGCCCTTGCGGTAATAGGCGATGTCCGGGTCGCCCTTTTGGGTGAAGCCCTTCATCATAAAGCCCGTTTGGGCGGATTCCGTCTGCATCACCAAGTCGGTGGCGATGGCGTTTTTCCGCATGCCGTTTAAAATGCGCTCCCCCAGGGGGTCAAAGCCCAGGCGGGTGCAGTAGGCCGGGGTGTGGCCCAGGCGGGCCAGGCCCACCGCCACGTTGTACTCCGCCCCGGCGATGGAGGCGGTAAAGGTGTTCACTTCGCTGAGGGAACCGGTCTCGTTGGCCATAAACAGGCCCATGGGCTCGCCCATCAAGATGATTTTCATGGTATATCCTCCTTGTCTGTGTCTGTCTTTACGCCTGCCCCGGCACGGTGGTCTGGATGACGGTGCAGTCACCGCGCAGGGACACCTTCCCCGTGCCTGCGGGCACCAGCAGGCTCTCCCCCGCCGTGAATTCCAGGGTGTTCTCCGGCCCGCACAGCAGCCCGCCGCCCTCTACGCACACCAAGGAGAGGAAGCTTTCCTCCCCGGCCTCTAAGGTGAGGGCCTCCTCCACCCGCAGCTTCTGGGTGGAGAAATAGGCGCACTCCCCCAGCTTTTGGGCGGTGCCCCCCGCGCAGGAGAGCACCGGCCCCAGGTGGCTGGCGGTGTCTGCGGGCTCCAGGGTGCACACGTCCAGGGCCTTGTCGATGTGCAGCGGGCGGGGCTTGCCGTCGGCGCCCCGGCGGTCGTAGTCGTACACCCGGTAGGTGCAGTTGGAGTTCTGCTGGATTTCGCAGATGAGGATGCCCGCCCCAATGGCGTGGATGGTGCCGGACTGGATGAAGAACACGTCCCCGGGGTGGACCTCCACCTTGTTTAACACCTCCAGCACGGTGTTGTTCTCTATGCGCTGGCGGAACTCCTCCTTGCTCACCGGCCGGTTTACCCCAAAGTAGAGGAAGGCGCCGGGGTCGCAGTCCACAATGACCCACATCTCCGTCTTGCCGTACTCGCCCTCTACCCGCAGGGCGTACTCGTCGCTGGGGTGCACCTGGATGGACAGGGGCTCCTTGGCGTCGATGAGCTTGATGAGCACCGGGAAATTCTCAAAGGCGGCGGCGTTTTTCCCCAGGGCCTGGGGGAACTGTTGAAAATACTGGCCCAGGGGCAGGCCGTCCCGCTCCCCGCCGGCGAGGGCGCTCTCCCCCGCCGGGTGGGTGGAAAGCTCCCAGCTTTCGGCCACCTTGTCAAAATCGCAGCGCTTGCCGTACACATCCCGCAGCTTTGTGCCCCCCCACAGGTAATCCTGAAAGGCGGGGGCCAGTTTTTCCAGCTTCATGGGCCATCACTCCAAATCATTGCAAAATTGTCATCCCACGTTACAACACTGTCACGAGACAAATCCTTTTCTCTATGGTATACTATTTTTAGGAAAAACGCAAACCTTTTGTGCGCAGGGAAGGAGGGGTTTTCTGTGAAAAAGAAAGCCATCCCGCTGGTTTTGGCCTTTGTGTTTTGCCTGCTGCTGCCCCTGCCCGCCCGAGCCAACGCGGCGGAGCCGCCGCAGCTTTCGGTGGTGGTCCTCAACCCGCCCCAGGGCTTGGAGCTTTCCCTGGTGTTCTCCTGGGAGGGCCAGGAGGAGCCTGTGCCGGCGGAAGCCACCCGCCTGGCCTGGGAGGGGTACTACCTGTTTCGGCCCTTCAACTTTCCTGGTTTCTGGGAGGGAAGCAGCTCCCCCCAGGACATGGCCGTGGCTTTGCTAGTGGAGACGCCGGAGGAAAGCTTCACCCTCCCGCTGGACACCCAATTTCTCAATCAGGATACCGGCGCCTATTACAACAACCTGTGCGTGCTGGACCTGCAAAGCCGCACCTTAACCGCTGGCCAGCCCTGGTGGCGGCAGCCGCTGCTGGTGTTTCTGCGGGTGGCGCTGACTTTGCTGCTGGAGGGCATTGTCTTTTTCCTTTTTGGCTACCGGCAGAAACGCAGCTGGATTCTCTTTTTCCTGGTCAACGGCTTGACCCAGCTGTTTGTCAACCTGCTCCTACTCAACTTTGTGGGCGCCCTGGGGAACATCTACTCCGCCAAGCTGGCTTTCTGGTTCCTGTACCTGCCCATGGAAATCCTGGTGATTCTCCTGGAGCTGTTCCTGTTCTGCCCCATGCTCAAGGAAAAGAAACGGTGGAACGCCGTCCTTTACACCATAGCGGCCAACCTGTGCAGCTGGCTCCTGGGCGGCGCGCTGCTGGCCTATCTGCCCATTTGACGGGAAGGAGGGTTTCCCAGTGAAAAAGAAAGCGCGCGCCCTTTTGCTCGCCCTGGCGCTGTGCCTGCTGGTGCCTCTGCCCGCCTCGGCCAACGGGGTGGAGCCGCCCTACCTCACCATTTTGGTGGAGAATCCCCCGGCGGACTTACAGCTGACCCTCACCGTGGTGGACGAAACCTCCCAGGAGGAACACGTCCTGTCCCACGACACCCGCCTGTGGGAGCGGTACTTCCGGTTTTACTCCCACATCTGGAGCCCCTGGGCCCCAGAGGGCTCCCCCCAGGCCACGGCCACCTTGCTGGTGGAAACCGGCGGCGAGAGCTTCTCCCTGCCGGTAGAGCCAAAGGGGTTTCATTACACCAACAATCTGGTCACTCTGGATTTAGGAAACCGCCGCCTGCTCTACGGCGAGCCCTGGTGGCGGCAGCCGCTGCTGGTGTGCCTGCGGGTTTTCCTCACCCTGCTGCTGGAGGGCCTGCTGTTTTACCGCTTTGGCTACCGGCGGAAGTCCAGCTGGGCAGTGTTCCTCGTAACGAACCTTCTCACC
>OFMJ01000519.1_pt1 | contig 40251 bp, 49 predicted proteins | sample 1541801 | NCBI WGS metagenome assembly OFMJ01 (sample SAMN04209234, study PRJEB22552) | human gut metagenome | biome: gut; material: feces | host: Homo sapiens | place: USA: Oklahoma
TTTTCCTACATCAAGGGGCTTTTTGTCTATTGTCCGTTTTTACTGGTTCGGTTCAAGCATGGCGCGGGCTTTTTTGCGCTTGTTTTTCGCTCTTCACGGGCGGGACCGCCTTTCGGCAGCGGTTTATCCCTTGAGCGACCGCGGGAATGATGAATTTTGACGCTGTTCCCAAAACTGACAACTTTTTTACGGACAAGCCTGTATCATAACTGGTACAGGCTTGTTTTTTTCTGCCTGCAAAGATCCGGCAGGGAAGAAGGAGGAATTTTCTTTGAATGTACAGATCAATGTGACCGATGAACAGATCACCGTCTGCCTGACCGGCGAACTGGACCATCACAGCGCGAAACAGGTGCGGGAAGAGATCGACCGCGCGCTGGAATCCAACCGGCCGAACAGTCTGGTGCTCGATTTTAAGAATGTTGGATTTATGGACAGCAGCGGCATTGGGCTGGTGATGGGCCGGTACAAGCTCATGCAGTCGTTCGGCGGAAGCGTCCGGGTGGCCAACACGCCGGGGCATATCAAAAAAGTGATGAAGCTCGCCGGGCTGGACAAGCTCGCACAGATCGACTAGGCGGAGGACAGAAAGATGAAAACACAAAATGAAATGAAGCTCACTTTTCCGAGTTATTCGGTCAACGAGGCGTTTGCGCGCACGGCGGTCGCCGCCTTTTTCGCCCAGCTCGACCCCACGCTCGACGAGATCAGCGATATGAAAACAGCCGTTTCCGAAGCGGTGACCAACTGCATTGTTCACGCTTACCGCAACACCATCGGGCCGGTCTGCATCACCGCGCGGGTGTTGGAGGGGGATGTGGCCTACATAAAGGTGAAAGACCGTGGCTGCGGAATTGAAAATGTGAAACAGGCAATGGAGCCGATGTTTACGACCGCACCCGAAGAGGAGCGTGCCGGCCTTGGCTTTGCGGTGATGGAGAGCTTTATGGACAGCGTGAAGGTTACTTCCAAGGTGGGGAAGGGCACAGCGGTGGTTCTGCGCAAAAAGCTCGCTTCCCGCGTAAACCATGGTTAAAGCGGCAGCGGAACGTGACCGCTTTGTCGAAGCGAACATGGGACTGGTACACGCCTGTGCCAACCGGTTCAAGGGGAAGGGGATCGAGTATGACGACCTGTTTTCCGCCGGGTGCATGGGCCTTGTCAAAGCGTTCGACGCGTTTGACGAACAGCGCGGGGTGCAGTTTTCCACCTATGCTGTGCCGGTCATTTTAGGGGAGATCCGCCGCCTGTTCCGGGACGGCGGTACCGTGAAGGTGAGCCGTAGTTTGAAAGAGCGGTCGGTCAAAGTGCTGCGGGAGCGGGAACGGTTTTTGCAGAGCACAGGAAGAGAACCGGCTGTTTCTGAATTAGCCGAGCGGCTTGACATCACCCCGCAGGAGGTGGTGGAGGCGCTCAACGCGGGAACGCCCGCCATGTCGCTGACCGAAAGTGAAGAGGACGGAGGTGGACAGATCGATGTACGTGTGGATACGCTTGAAGAACAGCTTGCGGACTCGATTGCGCTCAAAGAGGTCATCGGGCAGCTGGAAGCGCAGGACAGGATGCTCATTGTACTGCGCTACTTCAAAGGGAAAACGCAAACGGAGACCGCGCAATATTTGGGCATGACCCAGGTGCAGGTCTCGCGGCGGGAGAAAAAGATCCTCGCGGCGCTGCGGGAACGGCTGCTGTAACAGAAGATACGGCGCCGAATGACCTGTTTGAATTCAGTGAAGAGAAACGGTAAACTGCAGCCGCATTGAGACCGGCTGCGGCTTTTTGGCAATACACCCGGAAAAAGGGTGGGAAAAGGTGTTGTGTTTTTTGAAAAAATAGTGTATAATAAATTCCTGAATCCAGAAAAAATAAGGCAGAGCATGACGTTGTGCAGCGCGGCATGCGGAACAGCGGGCCCTGTGCGGCGGGTTGCCGTGAACCATGTCAGGCGGGGAACCGAGCAGCATTAAGCGGATTTACCTGTGCGCCGCAGGTTTACCTGTTGTTTCGCATGCCGGACTGCATGCAAAAAGGCAGTTTTTCTGCCGTGCTTCTGCCTTTTTTATTTGGTGTTGACCAAAAGGAGGGTGCAGGAAGATGTACAAGGCGCTTTACCGCAAATGGCGGCCTAAGGTGTTTGAGGATGTTCTTTCTCAGCCGCATGTGACCAAAACACTGCAAAATGAGCTGAAAACAGGCCGCATCGGTCATGCCTACCTGTTTACCGGTTCACGCGGAACGGGCAAGACGACCTGCGCCAAAATTTTTGCCATGGCGGTCAACTGTGAGCACCCGCATGAGGATGGCTCCCCCTGCCTGGAATGTGCCTGCTGCAAGGGAATCGAGCAGGGGTCGCTGCTGGATGTTGCGGAGATCGACGCCGCCAGCAACAACGGCGTGGAAGATGTTCGCCGTCTGCGGGAAGAAGCGGGCTATACACCGGCAGTTTGCAAATACCGGGTGTATATCATCGACGAGGTGCATATGCTCAGCGGCAGTGCGTTCAATGCCCTGCTCAAGATCATGGAAGAACCTCCCGCTCATGTGATCTTTATTCTGGCGACAACCGAAGTGCACAAGGTTCCGGCGACCATTCTTTCCCGCTGCCAGCGGTTCGATTTTCACCGGGTCCGCGCGGAGGACATCGCAAAACGGATTTTATACATCGCTTCACAAGAACCGTTTACCGTTACCGAAGAAGCGGCGGAAATGATCGCGAAGCTGGCGGACGGCGGCATGCGGGACGCGCTCTCGCTGCTCGACCAGTGCGCCGCGTATGATAATGACATCGATTTAAAGACCGTCAGCATGGCGGCCGGCATTGCGGACCGCAGCTATCTTGCACAGTTTGCGGGTGCGGTCTCGGCGCAGAACGCCGCGGCGGCGCTGGGCATGGTGGACGAGCTCTACCGCCAGTCGCGGGATCTGGGGCGGCTGTGTGAAGAACTGCTCACCTATTACCGCAACCTGATGGTGGTCAAAACCGTAAAACAGCCGCAGGGGCTGGTCCTCTGCATGCCGGAGGAACTGGAACAGTTAAAACAGCAGGCTCAAAAGACCGCGCTGCCGGAAATCCTCTACGCTTTGTCGGAACTTCAGTCCTGTCTGGACCGGATGAGCGGCAGCTCGTCCAAGCGGACCGAGTTTGAAATGTGTATGGTGCGGCTGTGTTCGCCCCAGCTCAATTCCACGAGCGAGGCAATCTTAGCCCGTTTGGACCGGCTGGAGACCCAGCTGAAAGCCGGCGGGTTCCAGGCTGGTGCGGCAGACAGGCAGAACGCTGTTTCGGCGGCGGGGGCGTCATCTGTAACGGTTCCTGAACACGCGGTGGAGGAGCAGCCGGTTTTCTGCCGGGAGGAGCTCCGGCCGCACGCGGAACCGGTACAGTCGGAAAGAAATGCGTTTTCCGGGCGGGATGAGGCTCCTGTTCCAGCAGAGCAAGAGCGGATGGAACCGGCTCATGAGGAGCCTTCCCCGGTACAGCCGGAACAGCCTGCTTCGGCAGAGAAACCGGCAGGAGAAGCCGCATCGGCTGTTTTGGTCGACTGCTGGCCGGAGATTCTGGAACGGCTTTCCAAAACCGACCCGCCTCTCTGCGGTCTGCTCAACGGTTCCACAGCTTACTTGATGGGCGATTCGGTCTGTATCATATCCAACAGCAACATGCTTTCTTCCATGCTCCGCAAGGATGGGGCGGCCGGCCGGCTGAGCGAAGCCATTGCGGCGCAGCTTGGGAAAAAATATCGGCTGCGGGTCCGTTCGGCGAATGCATCCGCGCAGAAAAAAGAAGATGAAAAGCACAACCAACTTGCTAAATTGCTGAAAACGGCGGAGGAATCCGGCGTTGAAGTGCATTTAAAATAACAATTCAAATTCGGAGGGAATTTATATGAAATCACGTTTGCCAAAGGGAATGGGCGGCGGCCCGTCCAACCTCAACGCGCTGATGAAACAGGCGCAGAAGATGCAGGCGGACATCACCGCGCTGCAGGCGGACATTGAACAGCGCGAGTTTACCGCTTCGGTAGGCGGCGGCGCGGTCGAAGTTGTGGCGACCGGCAAAAAGGAACTCAAGAGCCTGACCATCCAGCCGGATGTTGTGGACCCGGAGGACATTGAAATGCTTCAGGACCTCATCATCAGCGCGGTCAACGAAGTGATGCGCACGGTGGAGGATACCACCAACGAGGAAATGGAAAAAATCACCGGGCCGAACGGCGGCGGTATGCCGGGACTGTTTTAAGCGATGGCCGGTGAATACAATCCGCTCCCTTTGACCAGACTGATAGAGCAGTTCGCTTCCCTTCCGGGAATTGGCGTCAAAACGGCGCAGCGGCTCGCTTTCTACATGCTCACCCTTTCCAAAGAGCAGACCGACGCGTTCGCGAACGCGGTGGTCGAAGCGCATGAGAAAATCAAACGGTGCAGCATCTGCCAGAATTTTACCGACGGAGAGGTCTGTTCCATCTGCTCGGCGGAGGAACGGGACCATTCGACCATCTGCGTGGTGGAGGGCCCCAAGGATGTGGTTGCGTTTGAGCGCACAAGGGAGTATAATGGAACCTACCATGTTTTAAACGGTCTCATCTCGCCGATGGACGGCATTGGCCCGGAACAGCTTTCGGTAAAAGAGCTGCTTTCCCGTTTGGGGGATGGCAAGGTCAAAGAGGTCATAATGGCGACCAATCCCACCGTGGAAGGGGAGGCGACGGCCATGTACCTGTCCCGCCTCATCAAGCCGCTGGGTGTGAAGGTCACCCGGCTCGCGTATGGCATCCCGGTCGGCGGTGAATTGGAGTATGCTGACGAGGTGACCCTGTTCAAGGCACTGGAAAACCGAAACGAGATTTAATATTCCGCTGTGGCAGAAAGGTGGTGGTTTTGTGGGCGGAAAGGTGATCGCAGTCAACCGCAAGGCGCGGCATGACTATTTTGTGCTGGAAACCTACGAAACCGGCATTGAACTGTTCGGCACAGAGGTAAAATCTCTGCGTGCGGGCGGGGTGAATTTGAAGGACAGCTGGTGCAGCATTGACGATGGCGAGCTGTTCGTCATGGGGATGCACATAAGTCCGTACGAAAAGGGAAACATTTTTAACAGAGACCCTTTGCGGGTGCGCAAGCTGCTCATGCACAAGAAAGAGATCATGCGTTTGTTCGGCGTGGTCAAGCAGGACGGCTGCACTCTTATTCCTCTTTCCCTGTATTTTAAGGGATCGCGGGTCAAGCTGGAGCTTGGGCTGTGCAAGGGTAAAAAGCTGCACGACAAGCGGGAAGATATGGCGAAGCGGGACGCGAAACGCGAGATCGAGCGCGCCATGAAAGAGCGTAACCGGTGAGAAGAGGGAAAATAGTATGCTTTGTAAAACCATTGACATTCATGTGGATTATGCGGCCTATCATCTGGAGCAGGATGGTTACCAGCCGCGGCTTTGCACCTACCTTGCCTCGGACAGCACCGGAGCAGAGGTAAAACGCAAGCGCCCTGCGGTGATCGTCTGCCCGGGTGGTTCCTACCGTTTCACGTCGGAACGGGAAGCGGAGCCGGTCGCGCTGGAGTTCAACGTGAGGGGGTATCAGGCGTTTGTGCTGTATTACAGCGTGGCGCCCTCCCGGTTTCCCTGCGCACTGTATGAGCTGGCCACGGCGGTCGCGTATGTTCGTTCCCACGCTGAAGAGTGGGGAATCGATGAAAACCGCATCCTGGTCTGCGGCTTTTCGGCTGGCGGTCACCTTACCGCAAGCCTTGGCGTATTCTGGAACAGCGACTTTTTAAAACGGGACCTCGGTTTTACCGCAGAACACCGGCCGAACGGGCTCATTTTGAGCTATCCGGTCATCAGTTCCGGGCCGATGGGGCACCAGGAATCGTTTGAAAACCTTCTGGGCGGACGCTTGGAAGAACGGCGGGAACTGGTCTCGCTGGAAAAACAGGTGAACGGCGATGTACCGCCCTGTTTCCTCTGGCACACCGATACCGACGAGCTGGTCCCGGTGGAGAACAGCCTTTTGTTTGCCATGGCGCTCAAGGCGCATCATCTGCCGATGGAGCTGCACATCTATCCGCGCGGCGGGCATGGGTTGTCGCTCGGCAACGAGATGACCCGATGCGAGCGGTACGCGAACGAACCGGTCGTTCAGAACTGGATCGAGATGGCCGCGCGTTTCGGGATGATGGACTTTATCAAATAACGGGGAAAATAAATCCCCGAAACATGGGGGCGTAAAGGTTTCGACGGGGATTCTGAATTTTGGTAAGCGGGTAGAGTGGGCGAAAACTCTTTAAAAGTCGCGCCTAAATATAAACGCTAAATCTAACACTAGAACTTTAGCTTACGCTGCATAATTAACTTGCGGCTCGTCCATGTCTGAGGACCACGGCGGATTTGGGCGTCTAACAGTGGTGAACGTTCCGCAGGCGAGCCTGTAACCTGCGGAATGTACAGAAGGCTACCGCTTTGCCGGCCTGTTTGTCGGCTTGGAAGAGCGGGAATCTTTCGTAGATAAACTACACCCGTAGAAAGCCTTAAGGACGGATTTTCGGACGGGGGTTCGACTCCCCCCGCCTCCACCATAATAGGAACATAAAAAAGATATGTTCCGCATAAACCCCGATTTTATCGGGGTTTTTTGCTACCCAAACGCCGGGATTTCAAGATGCATATTCGTAGATATAAAACAGCTATTTTTGCTTTGCGGATAGAATTGAACTCTCGTACAACAGAATAACTGCTTCAAACGGCAGACAAGTCGCTAAAAACTTGTCTGCCGTTTTTGTATTTAACTGCCCGAAGTTTTGCAAAAGACTTCGGGCTTTTTGTTCGCCCGACATGGGCGGACTCTAACGGGTGAAAGTCCCGAGTGCGCGTAGGCAACGACGAAGCACATAGCTGAACAGCAAGGGTGTCCATCGTGAGGTGGAATCTGGAGGAAGCTGAAGGCAAACCTCTGGCCTGACGAACAGGAACCACATATAAGGCTGGGAAATACGGATAAGGCGGCAAAAGGCGCTGAAGTCCAAAAGTTGCCGGAAGTACCAGTAAATGTGGCAGGTAGATGGAGGGAAAGAGTCCGCACCTTAAGCGGGGAGGTCTCACAGGCGGTTCCATTAGCCGTAGTAACAACGAACTGTGAGAAGTCAGCAGAGGTCGTAGTAGTGAAGAAGTTCCTGTAATGGGAATGGAGCGAAGGACCGAACAATCAATCAGTTGAAGTACGTTCCACTTCGTAGCCGGAGCAAACGTTTGTCGATGACATCAAAGACGGCAAAGGCAAAAGGGGCAGAAAGGAAACAACGCATGGACACAAGAAGTCTCATGGAGCAGATACTAAGCAAAGAAAATCTCAATGCAGCATATCTGCAAGTCGTAAGGAACAAAGGAGCGGCAGGCGTAGACGGGATGACCGTAGAGGAACTTGGCGCATACCTTTGGGAAAACGGCGAAAGCATCAGAGAACAGCTTAAGACAAGGAAGTACAAACCGCAGCCGGTCAGACGGGTAGAGATACCAAAACCAGATGGGGGTACAAGAAAACTTGGAGTACCAACGGTAGTTGACCGCTATGTACAACAGGCAATCCTACAAGTGCTCACGCCAATTTTTGAGGAACAGTTCCACGACAACAGTTATGGATTCAGACCGAGACGGTGTGCACAACAGGCAGTGCTGAAGGCATTAGAAATGATGAATGATGGGCATAACTGGATAGTGGATATCGACCTGGCAAAGTTCTTCGACACGGTAGACCATGACAAGATGATGACGATATTCGGACGGACAATAAAGGACGGAGACGTAATATCAGTGGTAAGGAAGTTCCTGGTCAGCGGAGTGATGATTGATGACGAGTATGAAGATACAATCGTCGGAACGCCGCAGGGAGGAAATATTTCACCGCTGCTTGCAAATGTCATGCTGAACGAGTTGGATAAAGAGCTAGAAGCAAGAGGACTGGATTTCGTGCGTTATGCAGACGACCTAATTATCATGGTAGGGAGTAAAAAGGCGGCGGAACGAGTAATGAAAAGCGTCAGTCGATATATTGAGGAGAAGCTGGGACTGAAAGTAAACGCGGAAAAGAGTAAGGTGGACAAGCCCCAAGGAATTAAGTATCTCGGATTTGGATTTTACTATGACAGGTATGCCAAAGGATACAAAGCCAGACCGCACCCGAAAGCAGTAGCAAAGTTCAAAGCGCAAATGAAGAAACTGACATGCAGAAGCTGGGGAGTGAGCAACAGCTACAAAGTGCAGAGACTGAACCGGCTTATCCGAGGATGGATAAACTACTTCAAAATCGGGAGCATGAAGGTGCTGTGTGAACGCCTGGACAGTAGTATACGCTATCGCCTGCGGATGTGTATATGGAAACACTGGAAAACGGCGAAGAACAGGGCAAAGAACTTGATGAAACTGGGCGTACCACGGTGGGCGGCATACAACGTTGCCTACTGTGGGGACCGCTATGCGAGGCTTGCCCACAACGGCTGGGTGCACAAAGCCATTAGCAACGAAAGGCTAGCTGCATTCGGGTTAGTCTCCATGAGTAACTATTACGCCGAAAGGCGCGTCAAATGTTAAGTTGATTGAACCGCCGCTTGCGGAACCGCATGAGCGGTGGTGTGAGAGGTCGGAAATTCCTCAATCAGAGGAATTTCCTCCTACTCGATTCATTTCACGAAAAGGAGCTGACAAAATGTATTTTACCAATACCCCCGCCCTCAACAGTATGGAGGCGATCATGAAAAAACTGCCCTACGGCACACAGAAAGGCGGTGGTCGGTTTCGCAGATTGTATCAATACACCAAGAAAGACTGCGATTGCAGACTTTGTCTCTACTACAGAAAAAAGAATGGATGCACCTTGGCGCTCTGTCCTGTGTTGGATATCCGGCTTGGATGCGGCGCGGCTACTATTGGCGATGCGGTAAAAGCTGTTTTCAAAGATGCCCAAAATACAGCATTCCAAAAACGCCTGTCACAAATATACCACCGAAAGGATGATGCAGAAATGATATTCCAAAACAACAGGCACAAGCAGATTTTTGAAGCCGAGCGATTATCTATGCGAAAGCCCGGCAAAAAGACTCTTGCTGTTTTGTATCTGCTGACTGCCGACCATACACTGTGGATAAAAACAAAACACCTATTCACTCCAAACGGAAAAGTGGATTTAAAAAGCGTCCGTCTCGGAAATGTTTCCACAGACAGCTACGCCCTATGGAAAGCAGTGAAGGAACTGCAAACCGGCGAGAAACAAATATCGCTGTGCGAGCTGGCGGACAGCGGCATCGTATCCGACAACGCTTTCCGTCTGATTGTGCAGGCAGCAGCTATCGCCCGCTTTGGTACTGCAGTCTTAAATAATACGGAGGTGCGCTATGATTAATGCACTGATTCAAAACGGAGATCAAACAGCCGTCCTGAAACTTCCCGATGATCCCTTCACCCTACAGTATGACCTGTCGCAGATCGGCGTCCGCATCCGCTTGCGTGACATTCCCATTAAAGACGATGAGGACAGCGCCATTCAAGTAAAGCTCTTTGCCGATTCGGATATAGGCAATAACTTGGCGGTGCTGTTCAAGCCGTCTCATTCATTGGAGGACGCTAACCTGTGCGCGTATATGGTGGAAAACGCCAGACCGGAAATTTCTGAAGAACTCGAACAGCATATAGTTCATGGTCAGTATTACTCCCCGCAGGCATTAATGGCAGACATCAAAGCCATGACCGAGGGATTAATTGGTGTAACTGTTAACTATTACTGTCCCCTCCAAATTCACATGACCGATGAAGAATACGGAGATTGCTTTGAGGTAGACAACGGTTACGGCATTGCCAATGAGGATGCAATCCGTGAACTTGTAAAGCGCGAACAGGATCGTGACCTTCACAATATGGCTGACTATTTTGACGGCAGCGCAGGTGCAAAAGCCAAGCTCGTCTCTGCTGTTTGGGATGTGCAGGAAGTCGGCGGCGAACTGTACGGTGTAATCCGCACCGGGCTTCGGGAACCCTTTTCCCCCGAAGAAGAAAAAGAATGGATCGATGAGCTGACCGGTCAGGCGGCGGATGGCTTTGGAGAAGGTCTGGAACAGCGTGGAATCAAAACCGATGACGGAGATATTTATGTATCCTTCTGGCATAGCGGCAATGATTACTTCATGGAAAACGAAACGGATTTCCGGCAGCGAATGTCTGAAAATCATAGCTTTGAAGAACAGCAGTTAGGGGAATGTGAGATATGACTGTAGAAGAAAAATATCCGCTGCTGATCGGGCACTCGCTTGCAGGACGAACACGATTGCACAATATTCAGGAAGTTGCAAACTTTATCTGTACACACGGACAATACGGTGATCTTGTGATTACAGAAAGGGACGGTACTCCTTTTCTCAATACCTTCGGTATCTACATTGATAAAATTTCAGATATGGAATACCGGGAAAAGCTGCTCAAGGTGTTGATCCCGATGCAGATGGAAATTGACGGCACAAATGATATTGATAAAACAAATGAAACGGAGGAACAGAATATGAACAAATTTGAAGCAGAACGGCGCTTTGCACAGCGTATGAAGGACAACTACCCGCCCGGCACACGCATCATGCTTTTGCAGATGGGCGATGATCCCCGCCCCATCGAGCCGAACACAAGAGGTACGGTCGCAGTTGTCGATGATATGGGGACGCTGCACTGTCATTTTGATAACGGCAGACAGCTTGGCATCGTCTCCGGCGAGGACAGTTTCCGCAGGCTCACCGATCAGGAACTTGCAGAAGAAAAGGACAGTCAGAAAAGACAATTGACAGAAATGTCGGAGGATGAGTTATACGAAAGGGATATCTTAAGGTTTGACAGCTTTGATGATCTTTTTGATTTCATCTACGATGAAAACACCGACAAAGCTGATATTATCAACGATATGTCCCAACAGATGAAAAGGCAGATTGTTTCAGAGAATTACGGTGAACGGTTTATTGAAGCAGACGGCGCGTTTTATTACAATTCCGAATGCTTCACACAGATGGCTTTGCCGCAGAGTGACGAAGAAGATAACGCTCCCGTTTTCGGAATGTGAGGTGCAGCGGAAAATAAATAGGAAACGGTCGGATTCGCTATGCCAATCCGATTTTTTGATATGTTTGCAGGGATCGGCGGTTTCCGCTCAGGACTGGAAGCGGTTGGCGATTACGAATGCATCGGTCACTGTGAGATAGATAAATATGCAAATCAGGCGTACAACGCCATCTATGAGCCGAAAGGAGAACTGTATTTTGAAGACGCAAGAACCATCAACCCAAACGACCTGCCCGACATCGATCTCATCTGTGCAGGCTTTCCATGCCAAAGCTTCTCGGTTGCTGGAAAACGGCTCGGATTTGCAGACGATACAAGAGGAACTCTCTTCTTTGAGATTGCCCGAATCGCTGAGGCGAAACGGCCTGCATATCTTCTCTTGGAAAATGTCCCCGGTTTGTTATCGCATGACGGCGGCAGGACGCTTGACACCATCTTCTCCGCGCTTACTGAGCTGGGGTATGATCTCGAATGGTGTGTGCATAACAGCGCAAATTTCGGAGTCCCGCAGCAGCGAAGGCGGCTGTACATTGTCGCAAGTCTTGGAGGACGAGGTGCCGGACGGATATTTCCTCTCACCTGCGGCAATGCGGAAAATCTTAAAGAACTTATCCCCGGACCGCAGGGACAAAGAGTCTATGAAACAAACGGAGTAGCCTGTACGCAATGTGCAGGCAGCGGCGGCTGGGGTGGTAAGACAGGGCTATACTTCATAGATATGAATGCCAATCCCATCATCACCGATACCGCCCGATGCATTACGGCAAGACAGGACAGCGGAGTCAGCAACCGCAGAGGCGAACACTCTGCCGTGCTTGTGACAGATGAACCCAGAGCGATCCTCACACCCGACAGGGAAAAAGTCAGGCAGCAAGGGCGCAGAATAAAAGAACCCAATGAACCGATGTTCACTATCACGGCACAGGATCGGCACGGCGTGTGGCACAAAGGCAGAATCCGAAAGCTCATGCCGATTGAATGCTGGCGCCTGCAGGGCTTTACCGATGAGCAATTTAATAAAGCGGCCGCAACAGGTCTCTCAGACGGTCGGCTGTATAAGATGGCGGGCAACGCAGTGAGTGTTCCCGTCATTTCTGCTATCGGACAGAAAATCAAAGAAATTTACTATGAACAGGAGAAGAAATAAATGCCGAATCATATTGTAAACCATATATCGCTGCAAGGCGATCCTAAAAAAATCCGGTCAATGCTGGAAACAATCAAATCCGATGAACATGGTATCGGATCGGTGGATTTTAACAAGATCGTTCCCATGTCAAAAAGTCTTGATATTGAGGCAGGCAGCCGAACTGACCGAGGACTGAAAGCCTATCGGGATTTTATCGATGTGTATACACTCGCCGGTACCATGAATATGGAAAAGCTGCGAAATATTCCTGTGGAAAGCGAAGAAATCTTCCTGCGCCAGCGGACAGATATCAGGCGTGACGAATGGGAGCTTGGCAAAGCCGCATGGCGCAATATCCGTGACTTCGGCGCGCCGACATGGTACGATTGGTGCATCTCGAATTGGGGAACCAAATGGAACGCCTATGGATACAGTGAGGATACTATCGACTACCATGACGGCGGCACACTGTGTTTCCAAACGGCATGGTCAGCGCCGCATCCTATTCTCGAAAAGCTGACGCAGATGTTCCCCGATATTATGCTGGAGCATGAATGGGCGGACGAGGATATCGGACAAAACTGCGGAAGATACAGCTATCAAAACGGAGAACGGATTGAGGAATACTACCCCGAAAGCGAAACGGAGGCGGTTGAATTTGCCTGCAAGCTGTGGGACTATGATCCGCTTGATTTGGATTTGTGCCTGAACGCCGAAGGAACAAAACATATCCATTTGGAGCTTGAGGAATACCAACAGATCGAACTGCTTGGCAAGCCTGCTCTGTTTACCAACGCCCGCCTGACGGACGCAGATATCCCTCAAGGACTGTACTGCTGCCATCTGCGCCACAGCGATGACGGCGGCCGCTTCTGCTCGGTTGAACCAAGTGTGGGCGTCAATCACGGCGGCTCGGTTATCACAAAAGAGCCGCTGGATTTCGGAAAACAGGGATATATCTCCTTTACCGAGGATACGGAACCCAATTTTACAGGCGGAGAACAAACGCTTGGAGAATTTCTGAAATCCGATACTCCGCAGGAAAGCGAGGTGATGAAGCTATGCTGAATTTTGTCATCGGTCTTTTAATCGGCGGTTGTATTGCCGCAGTGATTTTGTGCTGTGTGCAGGTAAACCGCATCACCGAATATGAGCAGAAAATCTACAGGCTCAAGAAAAAACTGAATCATCGAGATTAAAAAACGAGGTCGTTTTGCGTGTATGGAATTCCGTACATGGAAAACGGCCTCGTTTGTTTTCTGCGGCAATTCATACACGCAGACGCCTCCGCAAGGGAGGTGATCAACAATTAACAGCTTTATGGCTTGGGTGGGCGGTAAGAAAGCCCTTCGGGACGAAATTCTCGCCCGTTTTCCGCTGGACTACAAGAGATATATCGAAGTGTTCGGAGGCGCGGGCTGGGTGCTGTTTCACAAACCGCCCGGAAACGATTTTGAAGTGTTCAATGATTTCAACGGAAACCTTGTCAATCTGTACCGGTGTGTGCGGGAGCAGCCGGAAAAACTCTGCGGCGAACTGCGGTATCTGCTCAACTCCCGCCTTGATTTTGAATATATGAAGCAGATGCTTCATTCGCAGGCGGTTTTGCCCGATGTGCGCAGAGCCGCCTATTACTATGCGCTGATCCGATACAGCTATGCCGCCGGAACCACCACCTTCGGCAGTCAGCCCCACGCCATGTGGAACAATTTCCCTCTGATAGAAGCAGCGGCAGGCAGGCTGCAGAAGGTCATTGTTGAAAACAAGGACTGTGTAAAGCTCATTTCACAGTATGACCGGCCGGAGAGCTTCTTCTACTGCGATCCGCCGTATTATCAGGCAGATCAGTACTATGAAGCGGTGTCTGCCGATGGTTTTGACCATCAGGGACTTGCCGAAGCGCTTTTCTCTATAAAAGGAAAATTCCTGCTTTCCTATAACGACTGCGAATTTATCCGAGAGCTTTATACCCGCCCCGGTATCGTGATTGAGGGAACGACAAGGCTTTCCAATATCGCACAGAGATACGATAACGGAAAGCAGTACCCGGAACTTTTGATCTCCAATTACGACACCACCGAGCTTGCCCGATCCTGTGTCCAGCTCACGCTGTTTCACGGTCTTGACACGCAGGAAATCTTAAATGAAAGGATATTATACAATGGAACGATATGAATTTGAAATGATCCCCGTACCTGCAGAGGCGCTGGCTGCTGCGGGAATTACTCCCGGCGTAACGGTGGAAGCATTTGCAGACGGCAGCCGCATCGTCATTCAGAAAGCGCCGGAGGATGACTTTTGCGAGGCGTATAACGAGGACTGCGAGGGTTGTCCTTATTGCTGTCCCTGCTGCGGCGAATGCCTGAAAGAGCAGATGAACGAATGCTTCGGAGAGGATGATGGCGATGAGTAAGCTGTACCGTATTCTCGGCAAGCGTGGAAGAATTACGATTCCCTATGAAATCAGACAGCGTGTCGGCTTTGCATATAACGATGTGCTGTCCTTTGCCGAGCAGGATGATCGAACCATTATGGTCAGACGAGAGAAAATCTGCGATAACTGCAAAGGAACACGGCCTGCTGTCAACAAGCAGGCGGACGGCATCACGCTGCTGCAGTTTTTGGACGGTCTCTCCGCCGATGAACAGCGAGCAGCCCTCATTCATTTATCAGTTAAATGGGCGGAACAGCAAACGATAAACGCGGGCAATCATACACCCGTAAATAAGCAATGCCAAGGGCGCGAATTGAATGCAGGCTCAGCTTGCTGGGCGGAACAGCAGGGCGGTGAGAAGAATGCCTAAAACGCTTCGCGTCCTTATGGTGGAGCCGCACGAGTCTCCTCATGAGCTGTTTATTACCGACCAGCTTGATGATCTGCAGGAAACAGTCGGCGGTTTGATTGAGGTCATTGGCAACGGTGACGGCACACTGATTGTCTGCAATGATGAAGCTAAACTCAACGGTATGGACGGCAACCGCCGATTAAACGGCGATGTGATTGCCGGTCCGTTTTTCGTAGTGGGTGAAGACGGCGAAAATTTCCGTTCTCTCACAGATGAAGAAATGCAGAAATATATGCAGCGCTTTAAGGAAATCGAAGATATCTCACCGGAAGAAGTACAGTCCAATATGGGCTTCTATTTTTTCTCTTTATAATGGAAAGGATGACATCAAATGAAAGTAAAAGCACAAATTGACCGTTTTATCGGAAAAGACAACCGCATCAAGGCATACGCCAGCGTAATCCTCGGCGGCGAGTATGTGATCAGGGATATCGCCGTTATGGACAGCAAAAACGGTCTGTTCGCAAGAATGCCGTACCGTTCCTACAAAGACCGAAACGGCGATACGCAGTATTCGGATGTGGCGTTTGCTCTGAATGAAACCTCCCGCAATGCTGTCAATGACGCGGTTTTGGAAGCATACGAACAGCGGCTTCAAATGGAAGAAGATGAATCACAGGATTTGGAAGAACCGGATGAAGATGAAGCCCCGGTTTTTGAGCAGAGAATGTGATTTTTTCAAAAAACAGCCGATTCTCGCTGGACTTTCAGGCTTTTTTCCGTATCCTTATAGTCAGAGGTGATCAGTATGATAAAAATGAAACGATACGCGCTCCTCCTCGCAGGTCTGACGCTCATCAGTCTTGCAGGGTGCGGTAAGCAAGAACCGCCGCTGACGATAACCGACAATCCATCCTCGGTCGACACTTCGGCAGATGTAACATCGGCTGCCGAACCAAACAATGAGATTCCTGACAGCCCGTCTGCTCCGGCAGAATCAGAGAATCCGGCAGACAGCATACCCGAAACACGGCTGCAGGCAGAAGAAACAGAACCCCCGGCAAAACCGTCCGGCACAGAATATGCCGCCGAACCAAAACAGCCTGCACAGACAGAAGAAAAAACAAATTCTGTTTCATCCACACCGCCGCCGAAAGAGTCGGAAACGCAAAAACCAAAACCTGCGCCGACACAGCCACCTGCGGAAGAACCGCCACAGAGCGAGCCGCCGCAGGAAACCGCACCGCCCCAAGAACCCACCGTTCCCGATTTTAACATTCAGACTTGGATCGACTATGCGAAAACCTACGCTGTGAGCGTTGGGCTGCGGCTGGAAAGCTCGGCGGTTGACTGCTGGGACAATCCAATCACAGCAGGTGCGCACAGCTCCTGCCTGCAGCGGGATATCGAAAGCCGCTTAAACCGGTACAGCCGTGACGAGGATATTACCGATGTCTGGATATGGGCGGAGGAACGCTCCGATGGGAGCTACGATATATATATCGGCTACGCCTAAACCAAAATCAAAACTGAATATTTCAAGATAAACGCACTGTGTAAAAACCACGGTGCGTTTTTTCATTTCAAGGAGGTTTTCAAGTGAAAACGAAAAGAATCAAAAAAATTATGTCGCTGTTTCTTGCGGCGTTGATGTGCGTTACCACCCTTGCAGGCTTTGGCACGACCGCCTACGCCGCAGAAGAAACCGATGAGGTATATCTTGTGTCGTTCCCCCGTGACGGAGATGACAACTACAGCGGCGAATGGGGACACGGCAGTTATGAATTTATGAACGGCTGGTCTACCGAAGGCTCGCGATATACCTCTGTTTACGCTATGGGCTCATATAACGGAAATATCTGTTACTGTATTGAGATTGGCGTCCCTCTGAAAACAGGTGATCGTTTCACCAAAAAAGGCGAAAACTTTTGGGACAATTACCCCTCGTCCTACAACAAAACCATTTCCCCCGATGATATCAAACTGTTTATTGGCAGAATCCTGCAATACGGCTACACGGGGACGATTTCGACCTCTTGGCGCTCACAGAATGAGGGCGGTGACAAGCTGGCTCACGCTGTCGCAACGCAGCTTTTAGTTTGGGAAACCGTGGTCGGAGAGCGTGACGAAGATTTTAACAAGGTCAGCACCGGCAGCAAAGACGCTATTCTCGATCAGATCAGCACAAACCATCCTTTACGCAGTAAGATTATGAGCTACTACAATTTCATTGCGGCAAGCGTGCAGACCCATTCCAAAGTACCGAGCTTCTTCTCCAAATCCACAGGTAAAGCGCAGAATATCGAACTGGAATGGGACGGCGAAAAGTACACAGCCACGCTCACCGACAAAAACAATGTGCTTGGGAGTTACTCTTTTTCTGCAAGTGTTTCGGGAATTCATTTTTCCGTAAATGGAAATAAGCTGACGATCACCGCCGACAAAGCGCCGAGCAGTACCGTCACGATTACCGCAGAAAAGAAAAATTCGCAAAGGCGCGGCGTCATCACTTGGACGGACGGTGTTTACGGCCCCAACGGAGAGCTGCAGGATACCGTCACCTACGCACAGGAGGTCAACGATCCTGTAAAAGGTTATCTCAATATCAAGGTATCCTATGGCTCGGCAAAAATCGTAAAAACCTCCGAGGACGGCAAGGTTGACGGGATTCCTTTCCGCATTCAGGGAAACGGTATCGATAAAACTGTTAAGACGAAAAACGGCGGTCAGATTCAAGTGGATAATCTCAATCCGGGAATTTATACCGTAACCGAGCAGACGGAAAACAAATATGAGCCGCAGGAGAGCCGCAGAGTCACTGTGGTATCCGGGCAGACGGCAACCGTAACATTCAACAACGTTCTCAAACGCGGCGACCTCAAGGTGATCAAGACCTCTGAGGACAATATGGTTGAAGGTGTAAAATTTCATCTTTACGGCACCTCCCTTTCCGGTCTTGCGGTAGATGAATATGCTGTGACCGATGCATCAGGTACGGCGATCTTCAAAGATGTCCTCATTTCCGGCAGCACACCGTATACTCTCGAAGAGGAAGATACCGATATCAAATATGTCGTGCCTCCCGAACAGACAGCAGCCATCGAGTGGAATAAGGTGACCAACAAGAGTTTCCACAATATCCTCAAAAAATGGAGCCTCACCGTCACCAAATCCGACAGTGAAAAAGGACTGCCGCAGGGCGATGCTTCTCTCGCCGGAGCAAAATACGGTGTATTCAACGGCGAGCAGCTCATGGATGTGTACGAAACCGACTGCAATGGACAGTTCACCACAAAATCTTATGTCTGCGGAAATGATTGGAGCCTGCGCGAGATCGAGCCAAGCGAGGGGTATCTGCTCAACACAGAATCTTTGCATATCGGCGCAGAAGCGAAGCTCTATACGGCAGAGTTCAATCTTGCGCCGCCGCTTGACTCTTACGAAACGGTCAAGAAAGGAAAAATTGCCGTCATAAAGCATTGCGATGACGGCGAAACACAGATCGAAACACCCGAAGAAGGCGCAGAATTTCAGGTGTTTCTGAAAAGCGCCGGAAGTTATGCGGATGCAAAGGAAACTGAGCGAGATATCCTTATTTGTGATTCGTATGGCTTTGCCGAGTCTAAACTGCTCCCATACGGGATATACACGGTGAAACAAACCAAAGGCTGGGATGGCAAGGAGCTGATGCCTGCCTTTGATGTGTTTGTAAGTGAAAACAACGAGGTTTACCGCTATCTTATCAACAATGCCACATTTGAATCCCTGATCGAAATCGTGAAAAAGGACGCGGAAACCGGTAAGGTTATCCCTGCCGCAGGTGTAGGGTTCAAGGTCAGAAATACGGACACAGGCGAATATATCGTCCAGCATATCAATTACCCAACGCCGGTAGATATCGACACCTATTACACCGATACCACAGGCAAGCTGATGATGCCGGAGCCCCTCGGCTTCGGAAATTACGAGTTAATTGAGCAGTGCAGCGCATACGGGTATGTCCTTGACTCCACGCCCGTACCGTTCAAGGTGGACGGCACACAGACCACTGTGGTGGTTGAAAAGCATAATATCGCACAGAAAGGCACCATCACGGTCGGCAAGACCGGCGAGGTGTTCTCTTCCGTGACGGAAACAGACGGCATCTATCAGCCGGTTTACGCGGTAGGCAATGTACCGGATACTCACTATGTCATTACGGCGGTCGGAGATATCTATACGCCGGATGGAACACTCCGATATCAGGATGAACAGGTTGTGGCTCGTTTGCAGACAGGCCGGGACGGCACTGCGACCACAGAACCGTTGTATCTTGGAACTTTCAAAATTTGTGAGGAAAAAGCCGCCTATGGTATGGTGGTCAGCAGCGAAATTAAAACAGTGGAGCTGACCTATGCCGGCGAAAATGTTGCGGTGACTTCCACTGAAACCTCGTTCTACAACGAGCGTCAAAAGGCAGAAATCAGTCTCTCCAAAATTTTGGAGCAGAACGAGCTGTTCGGTATCGGCGGAAACGGCGAAATCCTCTCGGTGCAGTTCGGACTGTTCGCTGCAGAGGATCTGACGGCGGCAGACGGCTCGGTGATCCCGAAAGACGGACTGCTGGAAATCGTCAATTGTACGGAAAACGGTAAGGCGGTGTTTAAGACCGACATCCCCGTTGGCGCGAAACTCTACGTCAAGGAAATCGCCGTAGACGATCACTATCTCCTCTCGGACGAAAAATATCCTGTGGAGTTTGTGTATGCAGGGCAGGATATCGCCGTTTTGGAAATTCAGGTCAATGACGGCGAAGCGATTGAAAATGATCTCATCTACGGGAATATTAAGGGCTTGAAGATTGATCGTGAAACAGAAGAAACCGTTGCTGGCGCTCTGTTCGGTTTGTTCCGTTCAGACGAAACCGAGTTTACGGAAGAAACGGCTGTTCTTACTGCCGAATCACAGCCGGACGGCATCTTCACGTTTGAACAAATCCCTTACGGAAATTGGCTCATAAAGGAACTGCGACCTGCGGACTCTTTCCTCCTAAGTGGGGAAATCTATCCCGTGACCGTATCCGAGCATGAACAGCTCATCGAAATCACCGTAGTCAATGACCGTATCCCTGAAATCGGAACAACGGCGGCTGTGGACGGCGAAAAGGAAATCTGTGCGACCGAGGTCTTCACCCTTACCGATACTGTATCTTACAAGCACCTGATCCCCGGCAAAGAGTATGTCCTCAAGGGCGTGCTTATGGATAATTCCACAGGCAAGCCGCTTGTGATTAACGGCGAGGAAATCCGTTCCGAAACGGTCTTTACACCCGAAGCGCCCACAGGCGAAGCAATCGTGGAATTCGTCTTTGATTCCAAATATATCAAGGAAGATACCGACATTGTGGTGTTTGAAAGCCTGTATAAAGACGGCAAAGAGCTCGCCGTCCATGCAGATATCGAAGACGAGGGACAGACCGTCAAGGTGAAAATCCCTGAAATCAGAACACAGGCGACCGCAGACGGAAAGAAAGAAATCACGGCAAACAGCAGAGTGAAAATTGAGGATGTTGTATCCTACAACAATCTGACTCCCGGCAAGGAGTATACGGTAAAAGGTGTTCTTATGGACAAATCCACAGGAGAACCGCTGCTTGTTGATGGAGAGGAAATCCGCAGCTCTTTCACCTTTAAGCCCGATGCGCCGGACGGTGAAATTACCGTTACCTTTGTATTTGACGCATCAGGACTGACAAGTGCAGCCGAAATTGTAGTGTTTGAAGGTCTGTACCGTGGCGATGTTGAAATCGCTGTCCATGCGGATATCGAGGACGAAGGTCAGACGGTGAAGATCACACCTCCTGTCCCCGATGTACCGCAGACCGGCGATGAGAGCAATCTCGGCTTTTGGATCGGACTCGGTGCAGTAGCAGTGGGCGGTGCGGTTGCCTCTGCGATCATCCTCATTAAAAAGAAAAAGGATGATGATGACGAGTGATGAAAAAGGTGTATATCTGCTCTCCCCTCGGCGGTGATGTAGAGGAAAATCTGCGTAAAGTCAGACGATACACCAAATATGCATTGCTGTGCGGCACGGCTCCGGTCGTGCCGCATTTCTATGCGCTCTGCCTTGATGACAGCATCCCCAAAGAGAGAGAAATCGGCATAGCGGCGGGACTGTCGCTTTTATGGTTCTGTGATGAAATGTGGCTCTTCGGTGATGAGGTGACCGAGGGCATGGCGGCTGAAATACAATTCTGCAAAAACCTCAATGTGACAATCCGAAAGGTTCAGGAAAATGAAATCAACAAAGTGTTAGGAGGAAAACGCCGATGAAAAAGAAATGGACAAGACTTCTTGTCTGTGCCGCTGTAGTGGCGCTGATTATTACGGTTTCCGCCGTGCCGGTCTTTGCCGCCGGCGATGTGGCGGGAGCTATCGAAAACACATGGACGCAAGCACAGACGCAGATAAAAACAGTGGTTAATAATGTCGTGTTCCCCGTGGTGGACATGATCCTTGCTATCCTGTTTTTCGTGAAGGTCGGCACGGCATATTTTGAGTACCGCAAGCATGGGCAGTTTGAATTTGCCGCACCCTGCATCCTGTTCGCCTGTCTCATTTTCACGCTGACCGCGCCGCTGTATATCTGGACGATCCTGTAACCGGAGGCGAGAAAATGGGAACAAGACATTTAATCTGCGTTGTAAGTAATGGCGATTACCGTATCGCACAGTACGGTCAATGGGACGGATATCCGGAAGGTCAGGGTGCATCCATCCTCGAATTTTTGAAAAGTCCGATGGCAGAACAGTTAAAGAAAAATTTGAAGAACTGCACTTGGCTCACAAACACCGAATATGAAAAACTGTGGGAAGAATTCGGTGTGGATACCAAGCAAGAAATGATTGACTATGACGTCTATCAGGATTTTTGCAATAAGCATCCTGAACTGAGCAGAGATACCGGTGCAAGGATATTAGAAATAGTAGCAGGTGCGACCGGCAAAATCAAGCTGCAGAACAGTTTAAACTTTTCACGGGATAGCCTTTTTTGCGAGTGGGCATATGTTATAGACTTTGACAAAAACACATTTGAGGTGTATCAGGGCTTTAATGAAACACCGCTTGATAAGTCTGAACGATTCTATACCGCAGGACAAAAAGAAGATGAAAACGGTATGTACCCTGTCAAGCTTTTTAAATCATTTGATTTGTCAGCACTGCCTTCCGAAGAAGAATTTTTAGAAATATGCGAGCCTATAGAAGATGAAATGATTGATGAACCAATATCTGGACTTGAGGGATTAACAGGCATATAACTGGAGGTGATGTCCTATTTTCGATTGGTTAGGAGATATATTCTCCGGTATTGGCGACGCCATTGGCGGCGTGTTCGACTTTTTAGGAGAGCAAATTTCCAATGTAATCTGGGACACCATGCTCAAATGGTTTTATGAAACCATCTACAACGCCGTAGCCGATTTCTTCAGTATGATGGGCAATATGGGTGCAGATATCTTTGACCTTGACTGGATTCAGGCGACCATCAAACTCTTCACGCTGTTCGGCTGGGCGCTCTTTGTTGCGGGCGTGGTTGTCGCCATATTTGATGTGGCGATTGAGTACCAGTGCGGCAGAGCAAATATCAAGTCAACGGCTATCAATATCCTAAAAGGCTTCTTCGCCTGCTCGCTCATTGGCATTGTGCCGGTGGAACTGTATAAGTTCTGCATCAGCCTGCAAAACACCTTCTCCCACGACCTGTCGGCGCTCTTTGCAGGCGGACGAACCCTCGACCTTGCGGGAGAAAGCACCAGCGTTCTGCAGGGCAGCTTTGCAGTCAGCACCAATATTCAGATGAATCTGTTTAATATATTGGCGCTGATTGCCTTTGCCTACTGCGTGGTCAAGATATTTTTTGCGAACATTAAACGCGGCGGAATCCTGCTCATTCAGATGGCGGTGGGAGCGCTGTATATGTTCTCTGTGCCGAGAGGCTATCAGGACGGATTTAATCAGTGGATGAAGCAGATTGCGGCACTGTGCCTCACGGCATTTATGCAGACTTCGCTGCTGTTTTTGGGATTGCTGACCTTCCCCGGCAATATGCTGTTAGGGCTTGGCATCATGCTTGCGGCCAACGAGGTGCCGAGAATTGCCCAGCAGTTCGGATTGGATTCAAGCGTGAGAGTCAACATGATGAGCGTTGTTCACGCAACGACCACTGCGGTCAATCTGACGCGTTCAGTTGCCAGAGCAGCAGGAAGATAACAAAAGAAGCAAACTTTCTGTGAAATATGGATTTTCCTCTTGATATTATTTCGGTATGCCGATATAATAATAGTGAGAGGTGATTCCTATGGTAATAGACAGTCTGCTTGAAAGAAGGCACATGACAAAATACCGATTGGCAGTTGAAGCAGGCATTCCCCACGCTACGCTCAATGATATTTGCAGCGGAAAAACAAAGCTGGAAAAATGCTCTGCCGAAACGGTATATAAGCTGGCGAAGGCTTTGGACGTTTCAATGGAAATGCTGACCGAAAGCGGCATACGGGCGGCTGAACGTGAGCGCTCGTTTGAACACGGTTTGCCGGATTATCTCCAGCACGATCTGGATGCATACAAGGAGGGGCTGAAAATCAACTCCTCCATTCTCGACTGCCTGTGGGGAGAGCTTTACGGCAGCATCAATCTGGCGGAAATCAGCGAAGGTGTGATTACGCCGGAACACGCCGATTACCTCAGGCAAAAATATTTGTGGAAAGGAGCAGGAGCATGACAAAAGGGATTGACTTTACAAACTGTCCCCGTGTATTTGACCGGGCATATAACGGAGCGAACGGCAAGAAAATTGCCGTGGAATACGGCGGCAGACCATATATGCTGAAGTTTCCGCCGTCCGGCGAAGGAAAGCCAACTGAGCTGTCCTATACCAATAGCTGCATCAGCGAACACATTGCCAGCAGTATTTTTAATATGCTCGGCATCAAGGCGCAGGAAACCATGCTGGGGACATTTACAGTAAACGGCAAAGAGAAAATCGTCTGCGCCTGTCTTGACTTCACCGAGGACGGGAAGAAGTTTTACGACTTCTGTTCCATCAAAAACACCGTTTTGGAATCCGATTCCAACGGCAGCGGTACGGAGCTTGAAGATATTTTGGAAGCCATTGAAAAACAGCAGTATGTTGATCCTATCCTTTTAAAGAAACACTTTTGGGAGATGTTTGCCGCAGACGCATTGCTCGGCAACTTCGACCGTCATAACGGCAACTGGGGCTTTTTATATGATCCGAAGAATAAACAGCGTGAGATCGCGCCGGTTTATGACTGTGGAAGCTGTTTGCTGCCGCAGGCCGATGACGCAGTTATGCAGGCGGTACTGACCGATAAAGAAGCGCTGAATCTGCGGATTTACCGGTTTCCGACTTCGGCAATTAAACTGAACGGGAACAAAATCAATTACTATGATTTTCTTTCAAGCGCCGAATATGAGGACTGCAATCAGGCGGTAAGGCATATTTATGAACGTGCCGATATGAGCAAGATCAGCGCACTTATTGACGGAGTGCCGTATATCTCCGATTTGCAAAAGGAGTTTTATAAGCGGTATATTGCGGCAAGACGGGATTTGATCCTTCGTCCCGTCTTTGAAATGACAGAGCTGACCGAAACGCAGCAAGCCGGACCGACAATGTCCCTGTAACAAAATATTTTACACAGAGCCATCGCAGCATTGCGGTGGCTTTTTGTATAGCAACGAGGTGAGAATTTGAAAGAAAACAACGAGCTTGAAAGAGCCGATATTGCTGTCGACCGCGATATGGAAGTAGACTGCGACATCGGTCAGGAAATCACCTGTTATATTGAAACATGGTTCGATGTAGATAAGAAATTCGGATTGAATATCGCAGATGAGGACGGGACATGGCTGAATCTATACGGCAAATACAATCCCTTTGAAGATACGCTTCGCATCGAATGCGAGATCAGCCGTGATAACGGCAGCGAATATTTTGACTACCAGCCCACCGACAGCGAGGCGCAGCTCCTCAAGGAAATGATTGAAGATAAAATCCGTGAGGAATACCATCAGACGCCGCAGGAATTCTGCAGCGATATACAAAATGAAATGATGATGGGAGGAATGTAAGTGACGCAGTATCTGTACCCGCAGAATCTGAAAGCTACAGCCAACCTGTGGCTGTGGGGACTGCGGGATTTTTGTATTCTCGGCATCGCCGCGCTGCTATCCATTGTGGCGCTGGTGCAGCTTCGGATCGTGATCCCTGCCGCCGCCACGCTCTGCTATGGTTTTCTGACTATCCGTCTGGACGATACGACCATACTGGATTTTATGAAATATGCTGTGCGGTACTTTATATCTACCCAACAATATTTTGAGTGGAGGGCAGGATGAACTGCCACAGAGGCTCTCTGCTGCACCCGATTCGCGCACAAAAAGCAGCGAGTAATTTTAAGCGGAGTTCCCGCAAAACAGACGGAGGTGTAATAAACTCTTGAAAAAAGACAAACCACAGAAAAAGAAAAAAGGACGCTCGGTACAGGAGCTTTTAGGCATCAAGACCTTTACCAAATACGGACTTGCGGCTGGCAAGTACGAGCTGCTTTTTTATCTCGTCTCGCCCACCAACATCTCGGTGCTGTCCCATACCAATATCGAAATCAAAATCCGCCATCTGATGATGGTGCTGTCCGCCATCCCCGATATTGAGATCACCTGCACCGACTCCTCCGAGTGCTTTGACGATAACAAATCGTATTTAAGCGACAGGCTCTCGGAGGAACAGAATCCGAAGGTGCGGAAAATCATCAAAAAGGACATCGACTTTCTCGACCATATTCAAATGGAGATGGCGACCGCAAGGCAGTTTTTGTTTATCGCAAGGCTGAAAGACCGTAAAGATAAGCAGACCTTTGAAGCGGCAAACCGTATCGAGAAAACCATCTCCGAGCAGGGCTTTGAAGTGCAGCGGATGAAGAAAGCGGATATCAAGCGCTTTCTTGCTCTGTATTTTGAAGCCAGCATGAACGGAGAGCAGATGCCCGACATTGACGGCGAACAATTCTATGAGGTGGACGATGAAGCTTCGGAAGATTAGTCTTGCCGTTCTTTCCGTTCTGCTGTCGGCAATCGCCGCCTTGTCCGGCTTTATGATTTATACGCAACTGTCTGACCGACAGAAAGAAAAAGAAGAATTCGATACCCTTGCCGAGATGGCGGAAGTAACGCCGGAAAAACCCAACGATGAAACGGCTGTGCCAACGGATGATACTTCCGAACCTGTGCGGGATTTGTCAGGGCTGTTTGCACAGAACAGTGACTGCATCGGCTGGCTGTGTATTCCCGATACGCAGCTAAACTATCCCGTCATGCACACCCCGGATAATCCGCAGAAATATCTGCGCCGAAGTTTTTACGGCGAATACAGTCAAAGTGGCGTGCCGTTTCTGGACTGGCGGTGCGACCTGCAGAGCGATCATCTCATTGTTTACGGTCACAACATGAAAAACGGCACGATGTTCTCATCCCTTCGGAATTATACTGACCCGGCGTTCTGTGCCGAACATCCGGTCATAGAATTTCAAACAGCAGATGGTGTGGAACAATATACTGTCTTTGCCGTTGCCACTGTTCAAAAAACTGACGCTTGGTACAGTTTTACTCATGCGGCCGACAGCACGGATTTCACCGAACAAGCCGCAGAAATCATGCAAAAATCGCTCTATAATACCGGCGTTACACCTGTGTTTGGTCAGCAGATTATCACCTTGTCCACCTGTTACGGTTCAGGAAAAAACGGCAGGCTGATTGTGGCAGCCGTAAAAATGTAATTCAAAATATTATCAGTCGTTTTGCAGACAGCAAAACGGCTGATTTTTTTTGCCTTCCTTCTGTCTGCAAAACGGCAAAAGGAGGCTATATATGTTCAAAAGGAAACCAAAGGTACTCACACCGGAGCAGGCGGAAGAAATCAGAACAAAGGATTTTTTCGATATGATCCTGCCCGGCACAATCAAATTCCTTTCCGACCATTATATCTTGGGTGACAGTTATCGCTGTGTATGGGCGATCCGTGAGTATCCGCCCTCTACCGAGGAACAGGCGATCCTCTCTCAGCTTGCCGACCGCAGCGGCGTAACCTTACGCATCTATCACAGACTGGTCGAAAGCATGGAACAGAGGAAAATCATTCAAAACGCCACCCGCCGAAATAAGCTGAAAAGCGGCGGCACCGATGTAAACGAAACCATCGAAGCCGAGGGTAACCTGCAGGATGTAGTGGAACTGCTGGCAAATCTGAGAAAGAATCGCGAGCCGCTTCTGCACTGCTCGGTGTTCATCGAATTAAAGGCACGGAATATGGACGCGCTCAAAGAGCTGCAGAGCGAAATTGCAATGGAACTGACACGCTCCAAAATTTCGGTAGACCGCCTGACCTTACGGCAGAAAGAAGGATTTTTGTCTGTTCTGCCAGTGGGCGCAAATCAGTTCGGCGCGCAGTATGAGCGTGTCCTGCCTGCCAGCTCGGTGGCAAATCTGTATCCCTTCAACTTCTCCGGCAAGACCGATCCGAGAGGCATCTATATCGGCAGGGATAAGTTCGGCACGAACATTCTTGTGGATTTCGACCGCAGAGCCGAAGACAAAACCACAAGCAATATCCTTATACTTGGTAACAGCGGTCAGGGAAAAAGTTATCTGTTAAAGTTAATTCTCACCAACCTTCGCGAATCGGGAAAGCTGATCATCTGCCTTGATCCCGAAAGCGAGTACGAAGAAATCTGTTCGGCGCTGGGCGGCTGTTATATCGATTTCCTGTCCGGCGAGTACACTATCAATCCGCTGGAACCCAAGGCATGGTCTGACGGGCAGGACGATGACAGCGACCCAACAGCACCAATTGCTTTTCGTAAAGCGACAAGGCTCAGTCAGCACATTGCTTTTCTAAAAGATTTCTTCCGCAGCTACAAGGATTTCAGCGACAGTCAGATCGATACAATTGAAATCCTGCTCTCTAAGCTGTATGCCCGTTTCGGTATTACCGACAGCACCGATTACAGCAGGCTGAAGCCCACTGATTATCCCATTATGGAGGACTTCTACAAGCTGTGCGAGGAAGAATTCTACAGCTACGATAAAAGCAGAAAATACCTCTACACGGAAGAAACGCTCCAAGAAGTATGTCTCGGCATCCACTCCATGTGTGTCGGTGCGGAAAGCAAATACTTCAACGGACACACCAACATCGCAGACGATGCATTCCTCGTATTCGGCGTGAAGGGCTTAATGGATACCAATAAGCGATTAAAAGATGCTATGTTGTTTAACATCCTGTCCTTCATGAGCAATCAGCTTCTCGGTAAGGGCAATACGGCGGCAAGCATCGATGAACTGTATCTCTTTCTCACGAACATGACGGCAATCGAATATATCCGCAACGCCATGAAGCGTGTGCGAAAAAAAGATTCCTCAATTATTCTGGCAAGTCAAAATATCGAGGATTTTTTGATCCCGTCTATCCGTGAGTTTACAAAACCGCTGTTCTCTATTCCTACGCATCAGTTTCTGTTCAACGCAGGACAGTGTAGTCCAAAGGAATATATGGACGCACTTCAAGTCGAGCCTGCCGAATTTGAACTGATCAAATATCCCGAAAGAGGCACCTGCCTCTACCGCTGCGGCAACGAGCGATATCTGCTGCAGGTCATTGCTCCCGATTACAAATCCGCATTATTCGGAAAGGCAGGTGGACGATAATGACACCGGCAGAAGAAAAAAGAGTCCGTGAGCTGACGGAAGAAATCGCCGAGCTCAAAAAGCATCTGACTTTGAAAAGCGCGGCAATGACGAACAGGGACACTTCCGATGAGCTTGAAAAGATTGGCGAGCTGTTAAGCGAAAAGAATGCGCTGACCGGTCTTGATGAGGACGCGGCCTATCTTTATCTCGATGACGGCGAATGGTTTCGGGAGGTCAAAGGCTTTGTGGGCGAGGACTCCGGTATGCATGACTGTATGGGAACAGCGCTGAAGATCGGCGACACGGTATCCCTAAATGGATATCCTCGCCTCGTTATGCAGGATATGCCTTCACAAAAAACGCTCTTGGAATGCGGCTGCAAAAAGATCAAGGATTGTTCGGAGATGGATACACAGGATGCTTTTAGCTGTGCCTTTACCGTCTCCCTTCATTCCTGTTTAGAAGATTACGAAAATAGTCTGGCACACGGCATGGAGATGAGGCTATGAGCGCGACTGTTGCCGCCGCCCTTAAAAAGATTGCTGTCTCACTGCTTACGAATCCAAAGATACTGAAAACCGTACTCGGCATTGTGCTTGGGATTATCATTATTATCATCATGCCCATCGTGGCGATTGTCTCTATCTTCAATGGCGGCATCGAGATTGACACCGACCGTCTGCAGACGATGGTGGTAGAAAACCTCTCTGCCGAGGAACAGCAAAAGCTGCAGGCTGTTGAGGATACCATGTACGCCATAGAAGATGAGATGAAAACCGCCGGTTTCACCGGTAAAGTAAAGGAGGCGCAGGTACTGTATGTGCTTGCGCTTTCCGATTATGCCGGACAACCTGATTTTGTTTCCAAGCTGGTGGGCTGCTTTGCCGAAGATCAGACAGACGAACAACTCATCGCAGCAGTCAACTCTGCATTCGGTACACAGCTCACAGCCGAAGATTTCGGCAAAGTTATGGGAAATATCCGCGCTACGGCAATCGACATTTCGGACTTTACCGATCCCGCAACAAAAAACAATTTGGACATCGTGAAATGGGCAATCCATGCGCAGGAAAACGGATGGGGCTATGTCTACGGCACATACGGTTCCGTGCTGGATGAAACGCTGCTGACAAGCAAGATCACTCAGTATTCCGATGAGGTCGGCGGTTATGAGGATTTCATCCGTCAGAATTGGCTTGGCGGCAGAACCGCAGACTGTGTTGGACTTATAAAAGGCTACGGCTGGTACAATACCGAAACTGCGCAAATTGAAATCGGTGCAAACGGTATGCCCGACATCGGTGCGGATACCATGTATGAAAACGCAACGGAGAAAGGCACGATTGATACCATCCCCGAAATTCCCGGCTTGGCTGTTTGGCACGAAGGTCATATCGGCATCTATATCGGAAACGGCGAAGTGATCCAAGCCGCCAACACCAATGCCGGAGTCATACGCACACCCATCGGTCAAACCGGCTGGACGCACTGGCTGAAAATCCCGTATATCAGCTATATTGAAGAAACGGAGGAAACGAATCCATGAATAAAAGAACAATGACACCCACAGAAGATCGGCAGGAGCAGGAAAACGAAACCAATGAAATCCTGCTGGCAGAGGATGCTGTGCAGACCACAGCTTATCTTGCAAACGCGCCGGACTGCTGTTCGGGAGCCGAGCAGCTCGATCATGTTCTCGAAATGCTCGGCGCCGATGTAATGGATGAAGACGTCTATCACACCGAAGATCAGCATCCGAAGATGTCCTTGTGAAGGAGGATCAAATGAAAGGAAAAATGAAATCCCTTTACGGGATATATAAAAAGCATGGGCGTGAAGCGTTTCTCGATGCAGCTAAAAGCTACTCTGTCCATGTAAGCGACACCATCGAGGATACCCTTTCTGAGATGGAATCCCGATGGTATGACGGCAGTCAAACCATGACCGAGGCTGAAAAAATGATCGATGATTACAACAATGGGCTAACGCCGTTAAACGAACAGGAACACCCATCTGTCGATATGGTACAGCCACAAATGAAAATGTGAGGTGAGCATCATGAAAAAAACAGTAATCCCTGTGTCTTTTGACGCGGAAAAGCTCTCCGCCGCCAAACTGTATATGGCACAGAAAGACCTGTCCTTTGAGGAAGAAATGGAAAAAGCCGCTGACGCATTGTACAGCAAACACGTGCCTGCAGGTGTGCGGGAGTTTATCGAACTGAATGCCGGGAACAAAACAGCCGCTGTCAAGCCGAAGAAACCGAAAGCTGTTCCTTCTTCTGCTGTGGGCGCTCCCGGCCGCACGGACGGTGATTCTGTTTGAGAAGCCAGAACTTCGGTATCGAAATTGAGATGACCGGGCTGACAAGAGCAGCGGCGGCAAGGATTATCGCGGGACATTTCGATACGCAGGCGACCCATGTCGGCGGCGGATATGACGCCTACACCATCAGGGACAACCGTAACCGTCAATGGAAAGTGGTGAGTGACGCCTCCATCCGCTGCCGCAACGGTAACAACCGTTCGGCAAGCCGGGACTATTCGGTGGAATTTGTTTCTCCGATCTGTCAGTACGAAGATATTGAAACGGTGCAGGAACTTGTGCGCAAGCTCCGCGCAGGCGGTGCAAAGGTCAACGATAGCTGCGGCATCCATGTTCATGTGGATGCCTCCTCCCATACGCCGCAGACGCTCCGTAATATTGTAAACATCATGGCGTCCAAAGAGGATTTGCTGTACAAGACATTAAAAGTTCAGGTGAACCGAGAGCATTACTGTCAAAAAGCCGACACCCGATTTTTGGAGGAACTCAACCATAAGCGTCCCAAAACTATGCAGGAGGTGGAGCAGATGTGGTACAACGGCTACGGCGGACGGTATATCCACTACGATGACAGCCGCTATCACGCCCTCAATCTGCACAGTGTGTTTTCAAAAGGCACGATTGAATTCCGTATGTTCAATTCCACTCTCCACGCCGGAGAAGTGAAATCATATATTCAATTGTGCCTTGCCATCAGCCATCAGGCGCTTGTGCAGCGAGGTGCCTCCCGCATCAAGAGGCAGCCGGAAAATGAGAAATACACCTTCCGCACTTGGCTTTTACGGCTGGGATTGATCGGTGATGAATTTAAAACCGCCCGTCAGCATCTGCTGAAAAATTTAGAGGGCAACATTGCATGGCGTGATCCCGCACAAGCTGAAGCGCAGAAAGCCCGCCTTGCCGCAAAGCGGTTAGCCGAGCAGCAGGAAACCGAGGAACAACAGCCGATGGTCGAAGAAGAACCGACAGCACAAGCAAATGAGCAGGAGCAGGACGCTCCTGCTTTTTTAATGCAGATGTAAGGAGTGAAAAGTAAATATGAGCAAACGATTGTATGTTGCCTACGGCAGCAATCTCAATATCCGTCAGATGAAATACCGGTGTCCCGGCGCAAAACTGTACGGAACAGGCGTGATTGACAATTACGAATTGCAGTTCAAGGGACAGCCGCACAGCGCCTTTGCCACCATCTCTCCCAAAGAAGGAGCATCCGTTCCTGTTGCGGTGTGGGAGATTTCCGAAAAGAACGAGCAGGCGCTCGACCGCTACGAAGGCTATCCCTCTCACTACTTTAAGCAGAATGTTCCTGTTCAGCTTGACGGAGAAGAAGTAAACGCCATGGTGTATATCATGAACCTCAAGATGGGCTTCGGTCTTCCATCCCCGTATTATTACGGCACGGTCTATGAGGGCTACAACGATTGCGGGCTGGATACCGATGTGCTTGACAGGGCTGTCACGGAAAGCACGGCGCAGTTCTATGCCGCACATCGAGAGCCGGAACCTCAACAGACGCTGTTTGATATGGAAGATGAGGCTGACTTTTTGTACGAGCCGGAGGACTATGACGGATATGAACCCGATGAAGACGAACAGGCTATGGACGAAAGTGATCCCTTCTATTTCTCGGAGGGGATGCATTTATGAACCGCAAAAAAGAATTACAGCGGCAGCTCGGCGGCCGTTATTCCTATGAGCGATTGCTCAGTGACCGTGAAATCCAGCGGATAGGTAAGCGAATCCCTGCGGATTTTTCCGAAACGGCTGCCGCCGTCCTCACCGCAGGATGCCTGCGGCTGAACGCTGTTCTCTATCGTTCCTGCAAAGAACTGCTGCTCGGTTACGATGTGTTCGTCAAGGACGATCCGGACTCACCGGAATGGATTTACTATGACGGTCTCTCCGAGCCGGTCAGCTTAAAGGAATCGGATATGATCAGAATCCTCGACCGGATCGTAACAGAGCGCGGACTGTCCTATACCGAAAGCTGCTTCAAACGGTTGGACGGTAAAACGGTAAGGAAAGACAAGAACCGCCTGTAAGCCAACCTGTCGCCCCGTATGCCGACTTTGCCGGAATGGTGGAGAAAGTACCCGACCAACAGGCTCTAAGCGAAATTCGGGCGGTTTTGGCGGGAGTCTGCACAGAGAGAAATACAGCCCCAAATCGGCCGGCTTAGCCTGCGATTTGGTTGCAGGATAAAGGCGGGTGGCTGTAAACGCCCCTTCCGCCGAACCACAGCAGCCCGCAATGCGGACTGCGTCAGGCCTTTCGAGCCTTTTGGTTTTTTACGGCTTGGGTACACCTAAAAACCGCCGTCAGCCAAAACGGGTGCACCGAGAAAAAGACCAGCACCGTAAAACCGCCGTTTTTATGGTGGCTGTCGGAAAGGAGTGAACGCCGATGAGTAAAGAAAAGAAAATCCGCATTCCTCTGTGGATCTACCCCTCTACAGAAGAAAAATTACAGAAGAATTCTGAAGCAGATAACTGCAAAAGTCCCAGTGAATTTATAGAGAAAGCGATTTTGTTTTACTGCGGCTATCTTTCAAGCGAGGAATATAAGCAATACCTTCCGAATGTTGTTGTATCTACCATGCAGGGCAGCCTCGATGCCTTTGAGGATCGCATAGCAACGCTGCTTTTCAAAATCGCCGTGGAGCTTTGCATGATGCTCCATGTGACCGCAGCGACCAATGAGATCGATACGGATACGCTCTCACGGCTTCGGGGACTATGCGTAGAGGAAGTAAAACGTCTGCGCGGTGCGGTGCGCTTGGAGGATGCTGTGAAATTTCAAAACGGCGATGAATAACCATGGCAAAAATCATTTTGAAAAGCCGATACCTTAGAGCAGGCAGCCGTCAGCACTCGGAGCATCTCATTCGATATATCGCCAAGCGCGAGGGCGTACAGAAAATAGATGACACATGGAAACATCAGTCTGCTACAAAAGAACAGCAAAAACTGATTGAAGAACTTGTCCGTGACTTTCCCGAAACAAAAGACAGCTTTGAATATCGGGACTATATTTCAAAACCGAGTAAAGGTACGGCATCGGAATTCATCTCCCGCGCTATCGATGACAATGTAGATTTGATCGGCAAGCGTGAAAATTATGTTTCGTATATTGCCAAGCGTCCTCGTGCGGAGCGTCATGGTGCACACGGTTTATTTACGGATGCGGATGTACCGATCAATCTCTCCAAGGTGGCAGAGGAAGTTGCGAATCACGAAGGCAATGTGTGGACGCACATTATTTCTCTGCGCCGTGAAGACGCTGCCCGGCTTGGTTATGACAACGCCTACGCATGGCGAAACCTCCTGCGCTCGCAGGCAGAAACCATTGCCGAGAACATGAAAATCCCGTTGACCGATTTACGCTGGTACGCTGCCTACCATGACGAGAGCTATCATCCCCATGTCCACATGGTGGTCTACTCCGCAGGAAAAGAACCGTATCTCACAAAACTTGGAATTCGGAATATCAAGGCGGCATTTGCCCGTCAGATATTCCGCCACGATCTTTTGCAAGTGTATGTAGAACAGACCAACCACCGAAACGAGCTGACGCAAAAAAGCCGTGACATTCTTTCGGATATTATTGCCCGCATCAATTCCGGCAGCTATGACAATCCTGTGGTTACCGATCTGCTTCTCAAACTCTCCGAGCAGATGAAGCATCACAAAGGAAAAAAGGTCTATGGGTATCTTTCGCAGGCAGGGCGGAACCTTGTAAACGCCGTTGTCGATGAGCTGGCAAAAGAAAAGGATATCTCTGCGCTTTATGATCTGTGGTATGAACAGCGGGACAAGATCACCGGTACCTATCAGGATACGCCGGAGCAGCGCATTTCACTGTCGCAGAACAAGGAATTCAAGGCAATCAAAAACGCTGTCATACAGGAATCGCTGAACATCCTCTATGACCGCATCACCTTTGAAGAAGCAGTATCCGAACCGGAAGAATTCGCTCCCGATGAGCAGGAACCGGAAGAAACAAAGACAGAATCGTCTGCGCCTAAAAAATGGTGGAGCGATCCCGGTCATCCGCTGTTTCAATATCGCAAGGCAAAAGCATACCTCGACAAGGACAGCCCTCTATACGATCCGGCTGAAGCGGTGCGATGGCTTCTGCTGTCCGCTGCACAGGGATACGAGTATGCGCAGTACCGTCTCGGCAAACTGTATCTTTTAGGACATGAAATAGAGCAGGATTTCCCGCAAGCCGAAAGCTGGCTCGAAAAAGCTTCTGATCAGGGCAACAGCTACGCGAAATATTCCCTTGCCAAAATGCACCTTGCGGGTCTTGCCGCACAGAGCGATGCGTATAAGGCGGTGCGGTTGCTTCGGGAATCCGCAAATGACGGGAACGGGTGGGCGCAGTATCTGCTCGGTAAATTCTGTTTCCGAGGTGAGCATACCGAAAAGGATGTATTTGAGGCGGAGCACTTGCTGAACGCTTCCGCAGAGCAGAAAAACAGTCAGGCACAATATCTCCTTGCAAAACTGTATCTCTGTGAAGACGGGATTCCAAAGGATGTAGGAAAGGCTCTTTATTGGCTGTGGGAATCCGTAAAACAGAAAAATCAATACGCACAGTATCAGCTTGGAAAAATGCTGTTGTTCGGAAAAGACGCTGAACAGGATATCCAAACCGGCATTGCTCTGCTGTCGGCATCCGCAGAACAAGGAAATGTGTATGCCGCAAGACTGCTGCAAAGCTATTACAGCGGCAGGCTGAGAAATCCGTCTGTCGGCATGGCGTCCGTTCGTTTGCTCTCTCAGCTTGCGCGGATTTTTGAAAGTCGGCTGCGCAGAAACGAGGACGGTCAGCGGGCGGTCATTGAAAAGAAGCTGCGGCAAAAAATTGAGGAAAAGAAACAGGCTCATGGAATGAAAATGGGATAAGAAAAACCTGCGGAAATCCTCCGCAGGTTTTTCAATATGCTTTTCTCTATTTTGTTTTCGACTGGTTTAATATTTAATATTAAACCAGCTGAAAGGTCAGTCGCTACACGGGAATGACCGCGTTACGGGATTTCAGATAGATGTCAATATCGTTATTGATGTATTGATAGCCCGTTGTATGCAGCACATCATAAAATTCGCGCAGATAGTCAAACACACCGTAACGGCGGAAAAGAGCTTCTGTCTGTTTTCCTGTCAGCGATTTGTGAACTTTATAATTTTCAATACAAAATACGGCAAAGGCAGTTTCCTGACTCATATCGTAAGCCTCCTTACACATCGGGATAGCAAATAGTTCCCGTTTGTTCTTCCTGTTCAAAAAGCGAATAAAGCATCTCCGTGCTGTACTGCCAGACCTTGGTCTCCTCCTGCTCCAGCGCCGCATAGAGTTTGGAGGCGTACAGCATGGCAATGGCTTCGTCTTCGGTGACTTGTTTCTTTTTTGCAATCATGCCGATAAGATCGGCGCTGATGTACGGCATGACAGCAAGGAATTGTTCCTTTCCCATCGTTATTCCTCCCGTATTTCTTTGGACTCGATAAATTTTACAAAAGCAAGAAGCTTCTCCGTATGGAATGTCCACTGATCCTGCAAAACCTCTGTTTTCAGCCGTTTTACCGTTTCCTCCGCGTCCAGAACGCCTGTTTCAAAAAGGCGGATAGAACGGTAAACATTATCGTCTGCAACCGGTCCGATGTGCATATCCGCCGCTTTATCGGTCGTTTCACCTCTGCGGTTTTTGACAACAAACTGCAGCCAGTTCATATCAGCGTTCTGATAGCGGTGAATGACGGCCCGGGCTTCGGCTGCATCAAAATCAAACTCGTAGACGGAGACATACCCTACCGGTTTGTTTTCTCTGCGCATCTTGATTCTTGCCCAGCGCTCTGCCTGCTGCAAGGAAGTTGTGGTATAAAACCCCGTACCGAAATCCAGAAAGCTTTCGCTGATGCGAATTTCCGGCTTTTCCACGGGAACGGTGCTTCCATGATAAAGAATCATGCGAGTCCCTCCAATATTTTATGAATTGTCTTCTGCTCCTGTTTCAGGGCAGACAGCATTTCTGCGTAGTGTTTGCGAAGTACGAGCTTGTCGCGGACAGCAGCAACGGTACCGGCGTCCTTGCCGATGTATTTGTCATGCAGCTTTCCGTTTTCCCGATATTTCAAATAATAATATTCTTTCCTGCGGCATACGAGTGATCCTTTGGGTAATTCCGCAAGTAAAGCTTCATATTCACGGATCATCCGTTCATTTCGGAGAGCCTCGTTTTGTATTACAGAGCGTATCAGCAAGTCTTTCACCTCGTTTGTATTATACCACACAAACAGGAAAATATCAAGCGTATAGTGTGGCAATCCGTAAAATGCAGTTTGAATCAGAAAGGAATTTTTATGGCAACACGATATATTCACTTTACAGAAGAACAAAAACAGGCAGCCCGGCAAATCGATATTGCCGGGCTGCTTCACTCTCAAGGCGAAACATTAAAACGCTCCGGCGGCGAGTACGAGTGGCGGGACGGATCGCAGAAAGTCACCATCCGAGGCAATCTGTGGTTTCACCAGTATGACAGACAAGGCGGAGACGCCATTGACTTTGTACGCCGGTATTATAACAAATCCTACCCGGAAGCTGTGGAATACCTGCTGGGCGGGTGCAGCGGCACGCTCGCGGTATCTCCGCCGATAGAGAAAGAAACAAAACCCTTTGAACTGCCGCCAAAAAATGATCGGATGTCACGAGTCTATGCATATCTGATCAGACACCGGAAAATTGTCAAGGATGTCCTGGATGTTTTTGTGCGTAAAGGGATGATCTATGAATCCGCCGACTATCATAACGCTGTGTTTGTAGGCTTTGATACGGACGGCATTGCCCGTCATGCCCATAAGCGAGGAACAGGTTCGCAGAGCAGCTACAAAGGGAATATCGGCGGCAGCCTGCCGGAATACAGCTTTCATTGGCACGGGCAGAGCGAAAGGCTGTATCTGTTTGAAGCGCCGATTGATCTGCTCTCATATATCTCTATCAATAAAGATGGATGGTGGTGGCACAGCTATGCCGCATGCTGCGGTGTAGCCGATCATGTCCTGTGGCAGATGATGAAAGACAATCCGAATATCAAATATGTGTATTTGTGCCTCGACAATGACGAACCCGGTCAGCAGGCAGCTCATCGGATCAGGCTAAAACTATCCAAACAAGGAATCCAATCTGAAATTCTCGTACCGATCCATAAAGACTGGAATGAGGACAGGCAAGTTGCCTGTGACATCGCTCCGCGCAAAGGTGCGGAGCTTTCTATATTTAAAAATCAGGAGGAAAAAGTATGCCCAACATTACAGCTTTGATTGTTGTAGCAACGGTTATGTTCTGTGTGCTGGGCGGCGTGACACTCCTTGCTCACATCTATAACCTCAACAACATCAAATCCAAAACGGTCGGCGACGGCCAGCACGGTACTGCACGGTTTTCTACCAAAGCGGAGATACGCCGTATTTACAAGCAAATTCCGTTCACACCGGAAGAATGGAGAAAGAAGGCGAAGAAGAACACATTGCCCGATCTGCCGCAGGGGATTATTGTAGGCTGCCGAAACAAGGGCGGCGAAACGGTCGCTATGGTGGATGATGCCGATGTTCACTGCATGATGGTGGGTGCGGCGGGCTGCGGCAAAACCGCTTACTGGTTGTACCCGAATTTAGAGTATGCCTGCGCCAGCGGGATGAGCTGGCTCTGCACCGACACCAAAGGCGATCTCTACCGCAACTACGGCGGCATCGCCAAAGACTGCTACGGTTACAATGTGGCGGTAATTGATCTGCGAAATCCGACTAAATCTGACGGAAACAATCTGCTGCATCTTGTGAACAAGTATATGGATTTGAGCAAGGAAACTTCCGGCGATGTAGCGTATCGGGCAAAGGCTGAAAAGTATGCAAAAATTATTTCCAAAACTTTGATCTATGGTGACGGCGATGCTTCCGCTTATGGTCAGAACGCTTTCTTTTATGACGCTGCCGAAGGGCTGATGACATCAGTCATCCTGCTCATTGCGGAGTTTGCAGAGCCAAGAGAACGGCACATCGTATCGGTGTTTAAGCTGATACAGGAATTGATGGCTCCCAGCGGAGTCAAAGGAAAGAATCAGTTTCAGCTTCTCATGGATCGCCTGCCTGCCGACCACAAGGCAAGGTGGTTTTCCGGTGCGGCGCTCTCTACCGGGGATCAGGCAATGGCAAGCGTTATGAGTACTGCGATGTCCCGGCTCAACGCTTTTCTCGACAGCGAGATGGAGCAGGTTTTGTGTTTCGATACCGCTATCGACGCAGAGAAATTCTGCAATGAGAAATCCGCTGTCTTTATCGTTTTACCGGAGGAAAATCCCAACGCCTATTTTATGGTCAGCCTGTTCATCCAGCAGTTATACCGGGAAATTCTCGCTGTTGCAGACGAAAACGGCGGGAAGCTCCCGAACCGCGCTATGTTTTACTGCGATGAATTTGGAACGCTGCCGACCATTCAATCCGCAGAGATGATGTACTCAGCTTCACGTTCAAGGCGGCTTTCCATCGTCAGCATCATCCAGAGCTATCAACAGCTTGAAAAGAACTATGGGCGGGAGGGTGCAGCCATCATTCAGGACAACTGCCAGCTCACCATTGCGGGCGGTTTCGCTCCATCCAGCGAAACGGCGGGTATTATCTCAAAAGCACTTGGCACACGCACGGTCATGACCGGCTCGGTATCAAGGAGTAAAAACGATCCGTCTCAAAGCCTGCAGATGACCGAACGTCCGCTGATGACGGCGGACGAGCTGAAAAGCATGAAGAAAGGCTCCTTTATTGTCATGAAAACCGGAGCGCATCCCTTTGTATCTCAGCTCAAGCTGTTCATGAAATGGGGCATTTCCTTCCCGAAAGAGTTTTATGCAGTGGAAGATCGCGGCGCACGAAAGGTACGGTATATCTCCCGCGAGAAGCTGATCCGTGCGATTACTGATAAATATCCGCCCAAGAGAAAGCCGATATCTATACCACCTGAAGCTGAATCCGGCGGACAGATGATGACCGAACCTGCCGAGGCAACCTTTGCACAGGAAATCAATCACGCAGCACAGCAGGAAAAGACTGCAAAACCGATACGGACAGGTTAAGTCCAATGGTATTAAGTCAAGAGGGTAATTCACGGAAAGAACAGAAGAAAACG
>OFMJ01000531.1_pt1 | contig 39620 bp, 39 predicted proteins | sample 1541801 | NCBI WGS metagenome assembly OFMJ01 (sample SAMN04209234, study PRJEB22552) | human gut metagenome | biome: gut; material: feces | host: Homo sapiens | place: USA: Oklahoma
CGTCCCGGTGGGACGTTGCCCAGCGGCCGACCGAGGCGGCAGCCGAGACGCTGGCGCCGTTAGGCGACTGAGAGGGCGAGGCGCTACCGTCCGGGAAAAACGCTTCGCTGTTTCCCTAGCTCTTTTTCAGGCTGCCGCCCACTAAGGGCAAGACCGTGGGGCGCTGCCCCACACCCTGCAACCCTTTGAAAAGGGTTGACCTAAACTTTACTCTCGCTTCGCTCGGCCAACTTATTTTTTCGAGGTGTTCCCATGCTTTTCACCCACACCATTCGATCCTGGCGCGACTGGGGCCGCGTCTTCCAAAGCATCCCCGCCTTTACCCCCCTGGCCCGGGAAATCTGCCGCCGGGAGGGATTGCCCTGGGCGGAGCTCACGCCCCTCACCCCCGGCACCAACGGCGTCTTCCGCTGCGGGGAAGCGGTGTTGAAAATCTTTTTCCCCAAGGAGTCCGGCCTGGACCCCGCCTTGGATTTTTCCACCGAGCTGGCCGCCGCCCAGCAGGCCGCGTCCTGGGGGGTGCCCACCCCGCCGGTGCTGGCCCACGGCTGTCTGCAGGACAAGTACCGGTTCTACTACATCGCCACCCGGTATTCCCCGGGGAAAGAGGCCGGCCCCTGGCTGCGGGACGCCGCCCCTGCCCAGCAGGCGGCCTTTGTGGAGCGCTTGCGGCAGCTGCTGCCCCAGCTGCACCGGCCCACCCAGGCCCTGCCCCGCCGGGATTTGCGGCAGGAGGCCCGGGTAAATTTCCGCCTGGAGAAGCTGGCCCCGTCCCTGCGGGAGGAGGTGCTGGCCCGGCTGGAGGGGCTGCCCCTGGAGCCGGCGGTGCTCACCCACGGGGACCTCACCGGGGAGAACCTGCTGGTGCAGGAGGACGGCAGCTTTGTGGTCATCGACTGGGCGGATGCCCACCTGGCGCCGGCCTGGTACGAGCTGGGGCCGTTGGCCTTTGAGCTGCTGGCCGGGGAGGGGCGGCTGTGGCGGCAGCTGGCCGCCGGGGCGGAGGAGCTTTTTGTGGAGCGCCTGCTGGATTGCCTGTGCCTCCACGACTTCGGCCCGGATTTCCTCACAAACCTAGCCCACCGCCAGGGCCGTGCGGGGTTCCGCAGCCTGGGGGAGGTTCGGCAGGTGCTGGAGGAAAACTGGCGGGGAGACAAGTAAAGTTTTTGCTCAAGCTTTTTTCAAAAAGCTTGCAGGGTGTGGGACAGCGTCCCACGGTCTTGACCTTAAATGGGCGTCAGCCTGAAAAAAAGCTAGGGAAACAGTGGCTTTGCCACGCCTTTCCCGGCCGGTGGGGCACCGAGAAGGTGGTTTCACGGGGCTGGGCTGCGAGCCAGCGCATGCCCCCTCCGTTGACAAACGCCGCGGAACGTGGTACCATAGAAATAGAAAAAGAGAGCCTGCCGGTAAGACGGCTGGCCCAAGTTATCTTTTACTTATGGAAAAAGTAGTCGATTCCTTGGACGGGGCGGCTACTTTTTCATGCTTTTGAACAGTTCCACCATCAGTGTAACGATGATAGCGAGTATCATCAACACAATGGAGAGCAACTCAAAATCACTCATGAAGTTACCCTCCCTTCTACAAGGCTCCCCATAGGGGGCTATGTAAACAGGAAGTCCAGACTTCCTGGGAAGGGCCAGCCGCCAGAGAACAGCGGTTTTTCGCCTTGGCGAAAATGCAATCGCTCCGATTGCAAGCTGTTCTCCCTGTAGGCTGCGTAAGCAGCCTACTTGTACCGTTTCTTGGCAGACTCCCGCATGGTATCCCATGCACTTCTAGGATAGCAGATATTTCGATGGATTGCAACAGAACCTTTGGCGGCGGAGAGGAGGCTCCCTCGCACAACACAAAGGGGCACCCAGGCAGAAACTGGGTGCCCTTCTTTTTCGCCAGGCGGGGCGAACTGGCGCGCAAAAACTTTGCCCGGGCGGCCCCTATCTCCCCCATCCAGCTTCTTGCCTTCCTCCCCATTTTCTGCTATACTAATAGACTGAGAATTTTTCTGGGAAGGGCACCGCTATGGCTATCTTAACCGTCAACAACATCCGGCAGAGCTTCGGCGAGGAGGTCATCCTCCAGGAGGTCACCTTCGAGCTGCAAAAGGGCGAGCGCGTGGGGCTAGTGGGCGTCAACGGCTCCGGCAAGACCACCCTCTTTAAGGTCCTCACCGGCGAGTACAGCCCCGACACGGGCTCTGTCACCTTTGGCAAGGACACTGTGCTGGGCTATATGGAGCAGCACGTCTGCCGGGATTTCCACAAGACCGCCTTTGACGAGGTGATGACCGTGTTCGCGCCCCTGCTGCGGCTGGAGCGGGAACTGGAGGACGTCACCGCGCTGCTGGCGGAGCATCCCTCTGGGGAGGACATGGAGCGCCTTATCCAGCGGCAGACGGACCTCAACGAGCGCTTTGTGGACGCCGGGGGCCTGACCTGCCGCTCCCGGGCCCGCAGCGCGCTGCTGGGTCTGGGCTTTGAGGAGAGCCAGCTGCAAAACAAGGTGGGCGTGCTCTCCGGCGGGCAGAAGGCGAAGCTCCAGCTGGCCAAGATGCTGCTTTCAGGGGCCAACCTGCTGCTGCTGGACGAGCCCACCAACCACCTGGACATCCAGGCGGTGGAGTGGCTGGAGAGCTTTTTGTTGGGGTACAGCGGCAGCTACATCGTCATCTCCCACGACCGGTATTTCCTGGACAAGGTCACCAACCGCACTTTGGAGATGGAGGGCAAGACCGTCACCTCCTATAAGGGGAACTACAGCCGGTACCTGGACTTGCGGGCCGAGCACCGTCTGGCCATGGAGCGCGTCTACGAGAGCAAGCAGAAGGAAATCGCCCGGCTGGAGGGCATCATCGAGCAGCAGCGGCGCTGGAACCAGGAGCGCAACTACGTCACCATCGCCAGCAAGCAGAAGGCCATCGACCGCATCGAGGCCACCTTGGAAAAGCCCGAGGAAGAGCCGGACACCATCCGGTTCCAGTTTAAGGCCAGCCGCCGGGGTGGCAACGACGTGCTGACGGCTCAGGATTTGAGCCTGTCCTTCCACCCGGGGCAGCCCCTGTTTGAGCACGTGGGCATTGAAATCAAACACGGGGAGAAGGTATTCCTCATCGGGCCCAACGGCTGCGGGAAAACCAGCCTGTTCAAGATTCTGCTGGGGCAGTACACCCCGGACACCGGCTTGGTGCGGCTGGGCGCGGCCATCGACGTGGGGTACTACGAACAGTCCCAGCTGAGCCTCCACGACGAGAAAACGGTCATCGACGAAATCTGGGACCTGCACCCCCAAATGACCCAGACGGAGGTGCGCTCGGCGCTGGCGGTGTTCCTGTTTAAGGGAGAGGACGTGTTCAAGCCTGTGGGGGCGCTGTCCGGCGGGGAAAGGGCGCGGGTGCTGCTGCTGAAGCTGATGCTCTCCAAGGCCAACTTCCTGCTGCTGGACGAGCCCACCAACCACCTGGACATCGGCTCCTGCGAGGCGCTGGAGGACGCCCTCTCCGGCTACGACGGCACTTTGTTTGTGGTGAGCCACGACCGGTACCTCATCAACAAGCTGGCCGACAAAATCTACGTGCTGGGCAAGGACGGCGCCCGGCTCTACCTGGGCAACTACGACGCCTACCTGGAGCAGCGAGACCGGGAGCAGCAGACCCAGCAGGCCGAAGCCCCCGCGCCCAAGGTGAACCTCTACAAGCAGCGCAAGGAGCGGGAAAGCGCCCTGCGCAAAAAGCGCACCGCCCTGCGGCGGCTGGAGGAGGCCATCGAGGAGAACGAGGCCCAGGCGGCGCAGCTGGAGGAGCAGCTTTCCCAGCCGGAAGTGGCCGCGGACTATGAGCAGGTGACACAGCTCAGCGAGGAGATTGCCCGGCTGCACCAGGAGGGCGAGCGCCTGCTGGGAGAGTGGACGGAGCTCAGCGAGGAGCTGGAACAGGAAGAGTAAAAAGGCGGCCGGGCGCAGACAGGGAAAAAAATGCCTGTGCCGCCCTTTTCAAGTATGTATAGGAGCATTCATATGACTGTAAAAATCATCACCCTTGGCTGCAAGGTCAATCAATACGAGTCCCAGGCCATGCTGGAGGCCCTGCTGGCCGCCGGCTTTACCCAGGCCGCCCCTGACGAGGCCGCCGGCGTGGTGGTGGTCAACTCCTGCACCGTCACCGCCCAAAGCGACCACAAGGTCCGCCAGGCGCTGCGCCGCGCCAAGAAGGACAACCCCGGGGCAGTTACGGTGCTCACCGGCTGCATGCCCCAGGCCTTCCCCGACGCGGCCGCCGCCCTTTTGGAGGCGGACATCGTCCTGGGCAACACAAAACGTTCTGATTTGGTGCCCCGCCTCCAGGAGTTTTTGGCAACAAAGCAGCGGGTGGTGGACATCGCCCCCCACGTCACCGGGGAACCGTTTGAGCCCCTGCACGTGTCGGAATTCCACGGCCGCACCCGGGCTTTCCTAAAAATCCAGGACGGCTGCGACAGATTCTGCGCCTACTGCATCATCCCCTACGCCCGGGGCCGGGTGCGCTCCAAGGCCCTGGAGGACATCCGCCAGGAGGTGGCGCAGCTGGGCCAGGCCGGGTACAAAGAAGTGGTGCTGACGGGCATCAACCTACCTGCCTATGGGAAGGAGCTGGGCCTGCACCTGTGCGACGCCGTGGAGGCCGCCTGTGAGGCCCCGGGCATTCAGCGGGTGCGGCTGGGCTCTTTGGAGCCGGAGCAGCTGACGCCGGAAGTCATTGCGCGGATGGCAAGCCAGGATAAGCTGTGCCCGCAGTTTCATTTGAGCTTGCAGTCCGGCTGTGACGCCACCCTCCGCCGGATGAACCGCCACTACACCACCGCCGAGTATGGGCAAATCGTTGGGAATTTGCGAGAGGCATTCCCAGGCTGCGCCATCACCACGGACGTGATGGTGGGCTTTGCCGGGGAGACAGAGGAGGAGTTCGAGGCAAGCCTCTCCTTTGTCCGAAAAATCGGATTCTCCAAAGTGCACGTGTTCGCCTACTCCCGCCGCCCTGGCACCCGCGCTTACGACATGCCGGGGCAGGTGACGGCGCGGGAGAAGGAGGACCGCAGCCACCGCATGATAGAGGCGACCCGCGCCACCCAGCAGGCGTTTTTGCAGGCACAGCTGGGCCAGGCCGAGGAAGTGCTGTTCGAGCAGCAGAAGGAGCAGGGCCTGTGGGAGGGCTATACCCGCAACTACACCCACGTGCTGGCGCCCAGCGGGCGGGACCTCAGCGGGCAGCTGGTGCAGGTGCGTCTGGAAAGCGTCCAAGGGGAAAGCTGTGTGGGAAAAATAGAGAAGTAAAGAAAAGCACAGAGGCCCGAAGAAAGTGAATCGAAACGTTTTGAGGTACGTCCCAAGGGCGTACCGTAAAATTTAGCTTGTACCGCGCCGCACCTCGGCTGGCACTGACGCATACACTATACCAGCTTTCTTCGAAAGGGGTTTTTCTATGTGCGGTTTCGCTGGCTTTTCCGACTACCTCCAGGGCTTACCCGGTCCTCCCAACCACTGGCTGGACATCGCCCGGCGCATGGCACGGCGCATATCCCACCGGGGGCCCGATGAGCAAGGTGTCCATTTTTCCTCCCACTGCGCGTTGGCTCACGCCCGCCTGGCCGTCATGGACCCAAAAAACGGACAGCAGCCCATGAGCCTTCCCTGGCAGGGCGGCGAGGTTACCATCGCGTACAACGGCGAGGTGTACAACACCCCCGAATTGCGCCGGGAGCTGGAGGGCAGGGGCTTCTCCTTTGAGACGGCCTGCGACACCGAGGTGGTGCTGGCCGCCTACCTGGCCTGGGGGCCGGGCTGCGCGGAAAAGCTCAACGGGATTTTCGCCTTTGCCGTGGACGACCCGCTGGAGCAGCGCACGGTTCTGTGCCGGGACAGGTTCGGCGTGAAGCCCCTGTTCTACACCCTGCGGGAGGGGCGGCTGGTGTTCGCGTCGGAAATCAAGGGGTTGCTGGAGTTTCCCGGTGTGGAGCCTGTGGTGGGCCCCGACGGCCTGCGGGAGCTGTTCGCCCTGGGCCCGGCGCGGACTCCCGGCTGCGGTGTTTTTGAGGAAATCCACGAGCTGCTGCCCGGCCATGTGGCGGTATTCGACAGCCTGGGTTGGCGGGAACTGCCCTATTTCCAGCTGGAGGCCTGTACGCACCAGGAGGACTACCCCCACACCGTGGCTCACCTGCGGGAGCTGCTGTTGGACACGGTGGAGCGCCAGCTGCAAGCCGACGTACCCCTGTGCACCTTCCTCTCCGGGGGGCTGGATTCCAGTGTTGTGACGGCCATCGCCGCGGGGAAATTGAAATCACTGGGAGGAAAACTGGACACCTATTCCTTTGAGTTTGAGGGCAACCAGGAGTACTTCTCCCCCACCGCCTACCAGCCCGACAGAGACCAGGATTGGGCCCAGCGGGTGAGTACGATTTTAGGGACAGAGCACACCACCCTCCTGTGCGGGAATGAGGAGCTGCTCCACTCCCTGGACGAGGCGGTGCTGGCCAAGGATTTGCCCGGCATGGCGGACGTGGACGGCTCTTTGCTGCACTTCTGCCGCCAGGTGAAACAGCGCCACACCGTGGCCCTTTGCGGGGAGTGCGCAGACGAGATTTTCGGCGGATACCCTTGGTTTCACCGGCGGGAGCTGTTCGACGGGAAGCACTTCCCCTGGTCCAACAACTTGGAGCAGCGGGCCAGCCTTTTAAAGCCCGAGCTGCGCCAACTGCTGGATTTGGAAGGCTACGCGGCCCAGCGACTGGAGGAGAGTTTGGAGCAAGTGCCCACCCTCCCCGGGGAGAGCGGCGAGGAACGGCGGATGCGGCAAATCCAGTACCTGAACATCCAGTGGTTTATGTCCACTTTATTGGACAGAAAAGACCGCTGCAGCATGTACAGCGGCCTGGAAGTGCGGGTGCCCTACGCCGACCACCGCATTGCCCAGTATTTGTACAACGTCCCCTGGGAGATGAAGTGCCCCCACGGTGAGCCCAAGGGGCTGCTGCGGGAGGCCGCCCAGGGGCTGCTGCCGGAGGATGTCCTTCACCGGAGGAAAAGCCCCTATCCCAAGACGCACAACCCCGGCTATGAAGCATTGGTAAAGGCGAAGCTTCAGTCCGTTTTGTCGGACAGTTCTCAGCCTATCCACAAGCTGCTGTCCGAAGAGGTGGTCAGCGATTTGCTGCGCCAGCGGTTCGACTACGGCAAGCCCTGGTTTGGCCAGCTGATGGCCGGGCCCCAGCTGCTGGCGTACCTGCTCCAGGTGAACAGCTGGCTGCTGCGGTACCACATCTACCTAAAGCTGTGAATTATCATGTACACAAAAGCGGACTGTGATTCAGCCCGCTTTTTCTATGCCCATTAGACGGTAGTCTTGAAACACAGCCTGGCCGGAACGGGCAATTTGTCCCTCGTATACGGACAAAACGGGAAGTGACCCCTGGGAACCGGGACGGTTTTCATCGTTGTAAAAGGTGAGAAGGTCTGTCTCTACCAGGGCGGAAATCTCCTCCACGGGGGCAAAAATGCTGTCCTGTTTTGCGGACAGAACCTCTTTTGCGCTGTCCGAAGAAAGGGACAGCTTTACTGTGGGACGGCCCTGGTAGAAAGGTACGAGCACCTCCTCCAAGCCAGCTTGAGCGCAGCTCTTTCCAAAAACCACCAGGCCGGTGTGGGAGTACAGCGGTTCCCGGCCGGTGGCATGGGAGAAGCTCTCCAGAGCCTGCTCCAAGGTGGCGCCAGCGCAGGTGTAGAGCCGTTCCTCCGCCTGCTGGCTGGTGGACGCGGCCCGGAGGGTCACCTGGTAGCCGGTGGCGGTTTTGTCGATGCCGATGGCCTGGATGAGCACCCGCTGGTGAAGTTCCAACCCCCGGGGCCCGAAAAGCCCCCATCCCAGCACCAGGCACACCGCCACAATGGACAGCAGCCGTTTCATGGGCGCGCCCCCTTTCTCCGCAGTTTGTTCAGCAGCCACAGCACCAGGGGCACCCCGCCGCCGGTGAGAAGCGTCAGCGTCAACCAAAGGCTGCTGTCCTGGAAGGCAGACTGTACACCTTTGGAGGACACAGCCCACAGGCCTAGGGCGGCCATGCCAAGGGCGGCGGGGACGATAACCCAAGGCGGGCGGTTCCCTCCCAGGGAGGCGGCGCACACCCGGCAGGCGTAAAGCCCCATGGCCACTTGAGGCAGCAGCCCGGCCATCCACAGCACGGCAAACACGGGCTCCAGCCGCTGGAGGGACGCCACTTCCGACAGGCTTGCCAACGTGTAGACGGGGAAGTCCTGGGTGGCGGCGTAAGGGCCCAGGCACCCGGCCAGCAGCAGCGTCAGGGCAGCCACGAAAACTGTTGTTCCCAGGGACCACAGGGCGAATCCCAGGCCCCGCCTGCCCCGGACGTAGGGCAGCAGCACGGCCATCTCTGCGAAAAGGGACGTGCGGGAGAGAAACACCGCCGCGCCCCGCAGCGCAGGGGCGTCCCCCAGCGGTTGAAGGTTCTCCCACTGGAAGCGCCCTGCCGCCGTGCCGAACAGCAGCGCCGTCCCGGCCAGGACCAGCACACACAGGCAAGCCCCTGCCCGGGCGATGGTCTCCAGGCCCCGCCACGCGCCGTAGGCGGCCACCGCCACCACCGCGGCAAGAATCAGGACCAAGGGGAATTCCGGGTGGAGGCGCTTCTCCAGCAGCTCCAGAAACGCCCCCAGGGACAGCGCGTTGGCCGCCACAAAGTACAAAATGTAAAACAGGCCCACCACAGGTCCCAGAGGACCCAGGGCCTGGCGCGCCTGCTCCCCAAAGGCCACCCCCGGCTGCCGGTGGAGCAGCCACACCGGCACCGCCAGCCCAGCCCCCAGGACCATGGCCAAGCCGTAGGAGAGGAGCGTGTTCAGGGGATTTTCCCCGGCGATGGCGCTGGGGTCTAAGGCGATGGTCATGGTGACGCGGATGAGGAATTGGACGGCGAAAAACTGCGCCGCGCTGATGGTGTGCTCCATAGGGCCTCCTTGTGTGGTAGGGGTGGATAGTTTTTTTAACGTGCGGCTGACGGGGCGGCAAGGGGCGCTGGCGCCCGGTGGGCACAACACCCCGCTCGCTGAGCCCGGCTTCCCCTTAGCGCCGCTGCGTATCGTTGCTGCCGGGCATATTCTGCACCAAAGCTTGGCTTTTTGCCAGGCGCGGCCAGCCTGCTCTTGCGAACACGTCCCGCCACGCCAGGCGTCCATTGTAGGGCGACACCGGCGCCAGCAGCGGCACGCCGAAGCTCTCCGTCCCGCACAAGTCCAGCAGCAGGAAGGCCAGTCCCGCCATGATGCCCCAAATGCCCAGAAAGTCCCCCAGCAGCAAAAAGGCCAGCCGCAGCAGCGACAGCGGCTCATACAGCCGGGGCACCGCGTAGCCGGCGATGGCCGTCAACGCCACCACCAGCAGGGAGGGAGCGCTGACCAGTCCCGCGGCCACCGCTGTGTCCCCCAGCACCAGGCCGCCTACGATGCTCACCGTGGCCGACAGCGACCGGGGCGCCCGCAGGCCCGCCTCCCGCAGCACCTCGTAGAGGAAGTACAGCGTCAGCGTCTCCACCATCAGGGGCAGGGGCGTTTGGGCCTGGGCCCGGGCGATTTCCAGCAGCAAGCCCTGGGGCAGCAGCTCCGGGTGGTGGACCACCACCGCCACATAGGCCCCCGGCAAAAAGGCGCTGAGGAAAAAGGCAATGTACTTCAGCCAGCGGATGAAGGTGCCGTAAAAGGGGCGGGTCAGGTAGTCATCCAAGGTTTGGAAATTCTCCACGAACAAAAACGGCGCCAAAATCACGCTGGGGGTGCCCTCCACCAGCAAAGCCACCCGGCCCTCCTCCAGCTTGCCGCAGACCACATCGGGGCGCTCGGTTATGCCCACGCCGGAGAACACCCGGCCTTTATCCAAGAACCCGGTGAGGTACCCCGCGCCCAGCACCGTTTGCAGGGGACAGTCCTCCAGCACCTGCCGCACCTGGCGCAGCAGCTTAGGGGCGGCCGCGCCCTCCAGATAGCACAGCACCACCGGGGTGTGGCTTTGGCTGCCCACCTCCAGGGGCTGGAACTTTAAATCGGGGTTCTTCATGCGGCGGCGGATCATGGCCATGTTCAGCTGGTTGGACTCGGTAAAGCCGTCTTTAGCGCCCCGCTGCATCACCTCGTTTTGGGGCTCCTGGGGTCCGCGGTAGGCAAAGCCCTGGACGCCGGACACCAGGCCGTCGTCGCAGCCGTCTACGCACAGCAGCACAAAGCCGCTCATCAGCAGCGTGAGGAGTTTTTCCAAGTCCCGCTCGTGCTTCAGCTCCGCCGCGCTGAGCACCGCCCGCTCGATGTGGGCCAGCATGGCCTGGGGCGCGGGGGGATAGTCCTGGGTTTTCAGCAAGGGCTCCATCACCGAAAGGGCGATGATTTCCTTGTTGATAAGGCCATCCACGGCGAACAGGGCCGCCTTGCGCCCAGCCAAGGTGAACTCCCGGGTGATGAAGTCCATCGAGTGGGCAAAGCGGCCCTGGAAATAGGCTTTGTTCTCCTCCAAGCTGGTGGAAAGCGACTGCACAGCAAGGCCTCCTTGTGGGTGGTTTGTCCAGTAGTGTGTCCGGTTTTTGGGGGAGTATGCGGGGATATTGAAGGGAGCGCGGGAGAAACTAGAGGCAGCAAAAGGAGACGCAGCGCGAAGCGGGCAACGTTTCTTGCGGTACGTCCGTGGGACGTACTGGGCTTCTTAAAAAAGTTTTGACCTTATTGGACGTCAGCCAGAAAAAACGAAAGAAACAGCGAAGCGCCTTTCCCGGCCCTTCGCGCCTTTTTCTCTCCGTCACAGCTGCCGCCGGGCAGCTGTCTTAGGTGATGCGGCCCAGGTGCTGCGTGGGGCCGCAGGCTGCTTGCCCTCTCCGCCCTTCTTTGGAGGGCACCTCCGCCAAAGAGGAATGCGGGACGTAGTTTTATACAAGCTTCTCATGGCGGGCCTTTGGGACGGTACCTCCCAAAGTGGGGCGAGAGAATCCCCCTGGGAAGCTACATACAGACAATCTTTTCAAAAGGAGGCTGCCTATGGCGGTGATTCTGCTGCGGACGGTGCTGATGTACGGGGTGATTTTGCTGGCGGTGCGGCTGATGGGCAAGCGCCAGGTGAGCCAGCTGCAAAACTCCGAGCTGGTGGTGACGCTGCTGCTCTCGGAGCTGGCGGTGCTGCCCATCCAGGAGGAGGAGAAGTCCCTGTGGGTGGGCCTGGCGCCCATGGCCGCCCTGGTGGCCTGCGAGCTGCTGGTGTCCGTGCTGATGCTGAAAAGCGGGCGGTTCCGGCAGCTGGTGTGCGGCAGCCCCACGGTGGTGATAGAGCGGGGGCAGGTGCTCCAGAAAGCCATGCGCCGCCTGCGGCTGACCACTGAGGACCTGTTCGAGCAGCTGCGGCAAAAGGGCGTGTTCTATCTGGAGGACGTGGCCTGGGCCATTGTGGAGACAAACGGGATGCTCAGCGTCATCCGGCGGCCGGAGGAGGAGCCTGTCACCCCCAAGGAGCTGGGGCTGTCCCCTGCCAGCCAGGGGCTGGAAGTGGTGGTCATCAGCGATGGAGAGCTGTCCCTGCGCTCCCTGGGGCTGTGCGGCAAGGACCAGGCCTGGGTGCGCCGCCGGTTGCAAGAGCGGGGCCTGGGGCAGGAGCAGGTGTTCCTGATGACGGTGCGCACCGATGGCAAGTGGAGGGTGATAGAAAAAAATATGGCCCCGGCGCGGGGCAAGTGAAACGGCAGCGGTACGTCTAAAAGCTGTCCCCGCCCCAGCAGGGCGAAACGGCTGGGAGGAAATTCACCGCAGCAAAAAAGGCTGGCGCTCAGCCAGCCTCCTCCATATTCTCTTGGATATACCGCTCCACCTGGTCCAGGGGGATGCCCAGGGCGATGGCCAGCTCCCCGTGGAGCAGCCCCTCCGCTTTTTTACGGTAGCGCTGGTCTACCTGGCCCATTTTGCGGCCCTTCTTCTCCGTCTCCCGGCACTTGTGGCGGATGCCCTTTATCAGCCGCACCAGCTCCTCGCACTGGTGGCTTTGCAGGGAGGCCTCGTAGTGGATGCGCAACGTGGCCGGGTTGCGCTCGGTGCACAAATCCTCCCCGATGGAGGGGATCTGCCGGATAAACGCCTGGGCCTGCTCCTTGGTCATGGCCGGGCGCATGAACACCCCGCTGTCCACCGGCGTGTATATCCTCTCCGATTCGAACACCGGCTGCAGCGTGTAGTACTGCCGGGTGGGGTCCGCGGATTTTCCTTCCAGCGCCCCCACCTGTATCACCCGGCACACGCCGCTGCTGCCGTAGACCACAAAGTCCCCTGGTTGAAACATTTTTGGCAACCTCCTTTGTCCGCCAGGCGGCGCCTCTTCTGCCGTTATCCCAGGCAGGATGGGGCTTTCCGCCGCATTCCCTCTGTATTCTCTTGGTTTTATTATACCACTTTTTGGCACAAAAGTGTAGTAAAAAATTCCCGCGCCGCCGTGAAAAAATGGGGCGCTTCCCGGGGAAAACCCACAAAAAGCGCCGTCCCCAGTCTCCTGAGGGCGGCGTGCTTTCGCGTCTTGTATGCTTTGTAAAGCGCCGCTCACCGCGGCAGCAAGGCGGGGGGCATCCCCCGGGCCCACTTCCACCTGGCCAGGGGCAAGCGGGCAATCCCCAGCGCCAGGGCGGCGGCCAGGCAGCCCCACAGCCCCAGGGACACCCCGGTCCAGGCGCAGGCCCAGGCCACCAGCAGGCCGTCCACCACGGGGGTGAACAGTCCCGCCAGGGGGAGGTTCACCGGCAGCAGCAGCGCCAACAGCACCGGCCGGGGCAGGAGCCTCCACAGGAACAGCAGCGCCCCGCCGCCCAGCAGGCCTCCCAAGCTTTGCTCCAGGAGCAGCCCCACCAGCAGCAAGGAAAGCCAGCAGGCGGCCAGCTCCCAGGGGAGGCACAGGGCCCAAGGCATCCCGCGGCGGGGACGGGCGCCCTCTTTTTTGGCGGGCAGGGGGCCCCAGGTCCGGGCGGACACCTGCACAGGGCCCTCCTTGTCCCGGAGGCGGACGTTCACCAGCTCCTGGGGCGGCTGGGCTTGCAGCTCCCGCAGAAAGGCGTACGCACCGTCGGACAGGGGCCGCAGGCGGCCGCCCCATGTGCCGGGCACCAAAGCCAGCAGGCCGTCCAGGGAGAGGAGCAGGCCGCTTACAGCCCACAGGCCCAAAGGCAGCCGCAGCCGGAAGCGCTCCCCCAGCCGGACGGACAACAGCACCAGCGGGGCGTTACTCCACATAGACCCGCACCAGAAGGTCGTTGTGGGCGTCCTTTACCCGCACGTTGACAATGTCCTCCTCCAGCTCCTCGAACACATCCACAATGGCCCCCAGGTTCAGCTGGCGCAAATCGATGCCCTGGGCCTTCATGCCCTCGGCGGCGGAGGCGGGCAGGCAGGTGGAGAGGAAATTGTCGGCGTAGCGGGCCAGCACCAGGGGCACGCTGACGTTGACGTGAAGGTCCTCCGACTCCTCTGTGCTGCCCTCCACCTGGACGCGGAGCTTTTTGCCCTTCATCCGCTGGGCGCTTTGGCGAACCAGGGCGGTCTCCTCCCGCTGGCTCTCCCCCAGGCACTCCAACAGCTTGGCGGCATCCGCCGGGGTGATGGTGCCCTTTTCCAACATATCCAGGATTTTCTGCTTTTCGTTGTTCATTTCTTTTTCTCTCCTTTTTTAAAACGTTACTCTTGGGGCGGGGCCACGTGCAGCTCCATGGCGCCGCTGACGGTATCCAGCCGCAGGCTCGCTCCGCCGCTGCCGTAGACAGCCCGGCCCTTGCGCTTGCCCAGCTCCCCGGACAGGGGGAACTGGCTGGAGAACGCCCCGGACATGGAGCTGTACTCCACGGTGAAGCCCGGCTCGCCCTCCGGCAGGCCGGCGTAGATGCGGCCCGAGACGGTGTTCAGCTTCACCTGGCGGGGGTGCTGCCCCACCTGGAGGGAAAGCTGCCCCGAGACAGTGCTCAGGGAGAGCTCCTCCCCGTTGCCCCCGGCGGTAAGGGCTCCGGAGACCGTCTCCGCCCGCAGGCGCTGGGCGGCAAAGCCGCAGAGCTCCAGCTTGCCGGAGGTGGTGGTGCAGCGCAGCTCCTCGGCGGCCACGTTCTCCAGGGAGGCGGCGCCCGAGACGGCCTCTACCCGCAGCCGCTGGGCCCGCAGACCCTGGCACCGGGCTGCTCCCGACACGGTGCTGACACGGCACTCCTCCGCCTGGAAGCCGGAGAGGTACGCCCCGCCGGAGACAGTGTCCACCCGCAGCTCCTCCAGGGCGGCGTCCTGGGGCAGCTCCACCACCAGGTGCTTTTGCAGGAACATCCGGCTGCGGAAGGCCTTGTCACGGCTCCAGCGGATACGTAGCTTGCCGCCGTTTTCCTGGAGCTCCATGCGCTCGCTGTCCTTCAAGGGGCGGGCGGCATACTCCGCCACCCGGATGGTGTCGCCCTCCCAGGGGCGGATTTCCACCGGGCCGTTGACCCACTCCACCCGCAGCCGGGTGACGGGCCCGCCAGCGGGGGCCTGATAGGCGTTCTCCTCCAGGGGGAGGGGCGTGAGGGCAGCTTTGCCGGGGACCACGGCCCCCACCAGCACGCTCTCCCGGGCGGCCTGTGCGGCGGACTGGGCAGCCCCTTTGGCCTTTTCGGTGGCGGAAGCAACGGCCTCCTTCACCTGGGGCCAGGCGGCGTCCACGGCTTGGGTGGCGGAGGTGACGGCGTCCTCCACGATTTTCCCCAGATTCTCAAACACCGGCGCGGCCTCGTCCAGGGCGGCTGTAATCTCCTGGTAGATGGGCTTGGCGTCCTCCCCCTCCAGGTGGATTTCCACCCGCTGGTTGGGCCCCTGGCAGTCTTCGTCGCCCTGGTGCTCCGCCTCCCACGTGCCATCCTGGGGCGGCTGGGATTCCTGGGGCTGGGCCGGGGCGGGCTCGTTTTCCCCCAGGGCCTCCAGCAGCCGGGCGGCGTCCTCCTGGGTGATGGTGCCCTGTTCCACCATGTCTAAAATCCTGCGCTTTTCCTCGCTCATGTCACTTCTCCCCTTTCAGTTGATGCAGCGCCTCGATGGCGGTATCCACGTCGATTTCCCCATCGGAGAGCCGCTGGAGGATTTCCGCGCGCTCCTCCTTTTCCCGCAGGGCCCGCAGCTCGGGCTTTTCGTCCAGGCCCAGGGCTGTGAGGGCGGCGTCCAGCATATTTTTCACCGTGGGGTAGCTGACGCCCAGGGCGCGCTCCACCTCTTTGATAGAGCCCCGGCACCGCAGGAATGTCTCCACAAACTGCAGGTGCTTCTCCTCCAACCGGCAGAACCGGCAGGGGGCGAACTCCCCGGAGAGCTCTGTCCCGCAGTGGGAGCAGCGCAGCTTCGTCACCAGCATACGTTCCCCGCACACCGGGCACTGGGCCGGGGCGTGGAAGTTTTTCTTTTCCATATCTCCCATCCTTTCTGTTGGATTCTGGTTGCATTATAGGCCCAACCTTAAAGATTGTCAAGAGCTAAATTAAAAAAATTAAGGGAATAGATTAAATAATTTAAGTTTCCGGATAAAGACTTTTAAAGGGCTCTTCAGCGCAGCAAAAAAAGGACACCCAAGGCAAAACCTGGGTGTCCTTCCTATTCTCTATCTGCTTGCGAGAAGGACCGCCCGCCGCCTGCCTGTAAGGGCAAGGCTGTGGAAACACATACGCTCGCTGGGCTGGGTGTTCCCTATGCTCTGGCTTTACAGCTCTACCACGGTGTGCTCCCTGGCGGACTGGTACATGCTCAGCATCAGCTCGGCGGTATCGGCGATGCCCGCGATGTCGTTGCGGAAGGGTTTACCCTCCCGCACGCAGCGGTAAAAATCCTGGATGCACAGGCCGTGGCTATTGCCCCAATAGGCCTTGCCGCCGGCCACCGGCTTGGAGGTGAGGCTGTGGCGCTCTTTGCTGCCATCGGCCCAGGTGATGGACACCTCCTGCTCCTCCATACGGATGGTGGCGTTCTCGCAGGCGAGCTCCACCAGCACGGGGGAATCGGCGCAATAGGCGGTGGTGGCGTAGAAGATGGCGTGGGCCTCCCCAAAGGTGAGGTAGGCCTCCATCATGTCCTCCACCTCGATGACGCCTTTCAGGTGGTGGTTCATCATGCTGGCCTCCACCTGGGTGGCGCGGCCCAAAAACTGGCCCAGCAAATCCAAGGTGTGGATGGACTGGTTAATCAGCACGCCGCCGCCCTCGGTCTGCAGGCTGCCCCGCCAGCCGCTTTCGGTGTAGTAGGGGGCCTCCCGGTGCCAGGTGACGAAAGCCCGGGCGCCCAGCACCTTTCCGGCCTTGCCGGAGGCAAGCACCTCCCGCAGCAGCTGGACGCTGGGGTTATACCGGTTCTGGAAGCACACGCCCACCCGGGTGGGGGCCTGCTCCAGCTGGCGGAACTCCGCCCACTGCTCCCAGGTCATCACCGGGGGCTTTTCCGTGAACACGTGGAGGCCGCGGCTGGCCGCCAGTTTCGCCATGGGGGTGTGGAGGTAGTGGGGGGTGCACAGGTGCACCGCGTCCAGCTGTTCGTGCTCCAGCAGCTCCTCCATAGATCTGTACGCCCTGCCGCCGTAGGTTTCGGCGAAGGCCTGGGCCCGCTCCGGTTTGATGTCAGCGCAGCCCACCAGCTCCACACCCTCCAGGTGCTGGAGCACAGTGCCGTGGACCTGGGCGATGCCGCCGCAGCCCACCACGCCTACGCGAAAGTTTTCCATGTCAACGCGCCTCCTTTGCCTGGGGGATGCCCGCCAGGATTTCTTTCAGGGAATCGAGCGCCAGCTTCCAGGCGGATTTCCCGTCCAGGGCGGAGCCCCGCTTCTGGGGGTCCTGCTCCAGGGCGGCCAGGCCCGCGAAGTCGGTGAGGTGGGGCTCCAGGGACAAAAAGCCCTTCCAGCCGCCGCCCAGCAAATCGGTGAGGATGTCCCGCACGTGGCCGTCCCCCTGGCCCGCGGGGACCACGGCGCCGGTGGAGAGCAGGGCGTCCTTTACGTGGACATAGGCCACATAGGGCTTCAGCAGCCCATAGGCGGGCAGCGTCTCCTGGCCCACCTGGATAAAGTTTGCGAAATCAAACACCGCCTGGAAATGGGGCCCGGCCAGCTGCTCCAGCAAATCCTGGCAGCGGGGGGCGTTGTCCCCGTAGATGCCCTTCTCGTTCTCGTGGAGCAGCACGCTGTCCCAAGCGGCGGCCTCCTCCACCATGCGGTGAAGGCGCTCCAGCACCTCGCCCCGGAAACGGGCGGGGTCCTGGCCCTCGGGCAGGTAGAAGCTGAACATGCGGATGTAGGGCGCGCCCAGCTCCTTCTGGATTTCCAAGGTGCGCTTGACCTTCTCCAGGTGGGGGACAAAGTCCTCCTCAATGGAGATTTTGCCCAAGGGCGAGCCGATGGAGGAGACGGAAACCCCCGCCGCCGCCAGCTTGGCTTTCACTTCTTTCACTTTCTCGGGGGAAAAGTCCGAGACGTTTACCCCGTCGGCCGCCCGCAGCTCGATGTGGGAGAGGCCCCACTCCCGGATGGCGGCCAGCTGTATATCCAGCTCCGGCGCGATTTCATCGGAAAAGCCGGAGAGTACAATCTGTTCCATGGCGCCTCCTCAATAGGTGCCTTCGGTGGAGAAGGTGATGTCCTTGCTCTCCTTTTTCCGGGAGGTGGCCCGGCGCTTGTTCAGCTCGGAGAGGAACAGCTCCTCGTCAAAGGGGATGTCCACGGCGCGGCCCAGCCAGCTGGAGAGGTGCATGGCGTTGGAGAGGGTCAGGCCGCCCAAGCCCTCAGTGCCCTCGGCCACCAAAGGCGTGCCATGGAGGATCTTCCCGGCAAAGGCATTGAGCACGCCCACGTGCTGCAGGTTCTCGCCGTCGGTCTCCACCTCCACTTGCTGGCACTGGGGCTGGGCAAAGCCCTCGGTGGCGGTGCGGCAGAACTCCCGCTCGTCCTGGGCCAGCTTCCAGAAGGTGAGCTTGTCATTTTCGCACACCAGCTTGCCCAAGGTGCCGGTGACTTCAAAGCGGTTGGTGCCGGGGGCGTCGCCGGTGGTGGTGACGAACACGCCGGTGGCGCCGTTGGCGAACTGCAGGTAGGCGGTGACGTCATCCTCCACCTCGATGTCGTGCCACTTACCCTCCTGGCAGAAGGCCTGCACCGTCTTAGGCAAGCCGCAAATCCACTGGAGGAGGTCCAGCTGGTGGGGGCACTGGTTTAAGAGCACGCCGCCGCCTTCCCCGTCCCAGGTGGCGCGCCAGTCGCCAGAATCGTAGTAAATCTGGGTGCGGTACCAGTCGGTGATGATCCAGTTGACCCGCTTCAGCTCACCCAGCTGGCCGCTGTGGACCATCTCGTGCATCTTGCGGTAGACGCAGTTGGTGCGCTGGTTGAACATCATGGCAAAGACCTTGCCGCTCTTTTCGGCGGCCTCGTTCATCTCCCGCACGGCCTTGGTGTAGACGCCCGCGGGCTTCTCGCACATGACGTGCAGGCCGGCCGCGAAGGCCTCCATGGCCAGCGTGGGATGCTGATAGTGGGGGGTGCAGATGTGCACGGCGTCGCACAGGCCGGACTGGATAAGGTCGCTGCCCTCCTCGAAAATGGCGGTGCCTTCGGGCAGGGTGTCCTTGGCCCACTGGCGGCGGGCCTCCCGGCGGTCGGCCACGGCGGTGAGTTCAATCTCGGGGCACTTGCCCGCCAGGATATTGGCAGCGTGGCCGGAACCCATATTGCCCACGCCGATGATGCCAAGACGTACTTTTGTCATAAGTAAAACTCCTCTCGTAGATAGTAACAAAGATAGTAGGAACGAAACTACAGTGTAAAGCTTTTGGCTGTGTCAGCCATCCCAGGGCAGGCGCACCGGCGCTTCCCCCACGGGGAAGTAGCCCACCAAGCCCACCAAAGCAATCACCACGCCAACGCACACAACGCTCAACACCAGGCCGGGCCAGAACTTGCCCAGCCGCTTGTCCATGTCGTGGGAAAATTTGGCGTACAGCCCAAACTGGACGAAAATGGCGGCGAGCCGCAGGGGGTGCATCCAAAAGGACAGCGTCACGCAGGAGACCATGTATTGCAACAGGATAAACAGCAGGCAGTCCAGGGCCACGTCCAAAGCCACAGGCCACCTTTTGCGGGGCGGGGCATTCTGTTGGGGCGCTGGGGGCTGCTGGTTCTCTGGGGTACCGCTCATAGAAAAACTCCTTTCTCAGTGGGGCGCAGGCCGGGAAAGGCGGCGGAGTGCCTCCGCTGTCTCTTCGCGCCACGGAGCAGCGGCTTATGCCGCGCTTGTGCAGGGCGCTGGCGCACGTCCGCGCCGTTAGTTTTGTTGGGAACTTTCCGGCCTTGCGGAACGCAAGAGGGCGGCTTGGCCTGTGTGGCCACGCACCCGCCTCCGGGTCTTTGGCCTTGCGGCGGTTTACTTGTAGCCCAGGCTGTTCAGATACTTGTAGCTCTTCTCCAGGCAGGTGAAGGGGCTCTCCTGGCAGACGTCCTGCTCCACCAGCAAATACTTGGTTTTGCCGCACTTCTCCAGGGTGGCGAGGATTTTCTCCCAGGGCAGGTTGCCCTCGCCCACCGGCGCCATGATGGGCTCCCAGCCCTTGACGGCCATGTCCTTTAAGTGGACGCAGGGGATGCGGTCGGCCAGCTTCTCAATCCAATCGCAGACGTCGGCGCCGCCCATCTGCACCCAGTAGGTGTCCAAGGTGAAGCCCAGCTCGTCGGGGGCGAAGCTCTCCAGCAGCGTGTCTATCACCAGCTTGCCGTCGAACTTTTGGAACTCGATGTTGTGGTTGTGGTACATCAGCAGCTTGCCGGCCGCGGCGATTTTCTTGGCGGCCTCTTTGTAGTCATCGGCGAAGTGCCACAGCCACTGGGGGCTGGCGTACTTCTGGGGCATCATGCCGATGCCGATGTAATCGCAGCCCATGATGTCGTGCTCTCGGATGACGGCCTCGGTATCGTTGAGGATACGGTTGGGGTCGGTGTGGGTGAGGACGATCTGCAGGCCGTTCTCGTCGCAAATCTCCCGCACCTGCTGGGCGGGGATGGGGCCGATGGCGGAAATCTGCACGGTTTTGTAGCCCATCTTGGCCACCTGGCCCATGGAATAGGCGAAATCCTTGGCGGTTTGGGTGTAATCACGCAATGTAAAGAGCTGGGCGCCCAGCTGCATCATAGTACATACCTCCCGTGTGCCGCAGGGGCGGCAAATTTGATACACCATTCAGTATAGCATTTTTCCCGAAAAATTCCAGGGGGATATTTGCTTTTTTCGAGGTTTTTCACGCTCAAAAAAATCCCCCGCGGGCAGGCGCCCACAGAGGGAAGGATTACGGGGTGTTCAGGGCCCGCTGGCGGCTGACCTCGTAGAGCATCACCGTGGCGGCGCAGGCCACGTTGAAGGAGGAGGCGTAGGAGGTCTCCGCCATGGGGATGGTGACCAGCCTGTCGCAGCCCTCTTTAAAGGCGTAGCACAGGCCCTGGGTCTCGTTGCCCACCATCAGCAGCACCGGGCCGGTGAGGTCCTGGCCGTAGAGAGGGTACTGCTTGTGGGCGGTGGTGCCCAGCACCTGGAAGCCCGGGTACCGCTGGCGCAGGCTTTCGATAAACTGGAACACCGAGTTGTTGTCCGCGGCCCGCACCGCCGGCACCCGGAAGAAGGAGCCCATGGAGGAGACGATGACCTCCGGGTCGTAGAGGTCCACCCCGTGGCCGGTGAGGATGAGGCCATCAGCCCCCAGGGCGTCGCAGGAGCGCAGGATGGTGCCCAGGTTCCCCCGGTTGGAGGCCCTGTCGAACAGCACCAGGCAGGGGTTGTCGGAAAGGGGCAGCGCGGAGAGGTCGTCGGGACGCATACGCACCACGGCCATGAGCTCGGAGGTGTCCGTCTTGCCGCTGAGCTCCTCCATCAGCCCTGCGGTGAGCTGGTAGTTCACCTGGGCGGGCACCTTTTGCAGCAAGTCCTCCGCCCAGCCGGAGAGGGGCTTCTCCCGGGTGTAGAGGAAGGAGGTGATTTTCCAGCCGCCCTCCACCGCGCCGTTGATATTGCGCACGCCCTCCACGAAGAACTCCCCGTACTTGTGGCGCTTGTTCCGGTTGGTTTTCAGCACCTGGAACTTTTGGAACTCCGCGTTCCTGCTGTTGATTTTCTTGACCACGGTCTATCCCTTCCTTTCACGGCCCTTGGGGTCCTCCCCCAGCATGGCCTGCATGGTGCGCTGGTAACGCTCCCGGTTGAAAAACTCGTTGCTGCCCAGGTAATAGGCGAAAAACAGGTCGGTCATCACAAGGATGGGGAACTGGGGGGAGATGCGCAGCCCCGCGGAGAGGTACTCCTCCGAGGCAACAGGAAGCACCTCCTCCGCCTGGGCGAGAACCTGGGGGTCTTGGCTGGCGGTCATCAGCACCACCCGGGCCCCGCGGCGGCGGGCCTCCCGCACGCCCCAGAGCACCTCCTCTGTGGCGCCGGACAACGTGATGGCCACCACGGTGACGGTTTCGTCCACCAGCACGGCGTTCATGCGAATCATGTGGCTGTCGGTGATGGCCTCCACCAGCAGGCCGGTGCGCATCAGCCGCAGGGCGAACTCCCGGGCGGCAAAGCCGGAGCTGCCCATGCCGTAGATATACACCCGCTGGCTGTTGGCCAGCATTTGGGAGACGCGGCGCATCTGGCCCTCGTCCACCAGGCGGGAGCTGCTATCCAGCAGCTGCTGGTAGCGGGCCAGCACGTCCTTGGTCACCTGGCTGAAGCTGAGGAAGGGGCTGCCCTCGTCAAAGGGGCGCTGGTACTCGTAGATAAACTCCCGGTAGCCCTTGAAGCCGCACTTCTGGGCAAAGCGGGAGAGGGAGGCCTCGGACACATACAGCCGGGCCGCCACCGCCTTGGAGGAGAAGTCCCCCCGCTCCCGGTTTTGCAGGAAGAAGTCCGCCACCGAGCGCTCTGCGGCGGTGAGCTTGGGGTAGGCTGCCTGGATGGCGGAAAACACCTTGCTATGCTCCATACTGCCCCTCCTGCGCGCCGGCGGCCTCCACAAACCGGCGGGTGATTTCCCGGGGCCGGGTGATGGCCGTGCCAATCACCGCGGCGTGGACCGGGTAGGCAAACACCTGGCGCAGCTGCTCCCGCTCCCAGATGCCCCCCTCGGCGATGACGGGGACAGAGAGCTCCCGGGTCATGGCCTCCAGCAAGGGCAGGCTGGGGATGGGGGTGCCCAAGGTGTCCTGGGTGTAGCCGCAGAGGGTGGTGCCCACCAAGTCGAAGCCCAGGGCCTGGGCGCGCTTAGCCTCCTCCAAGGTGGCGCAGTCCGCCATGAACAGCTGCCCGGGGTGGCGCTGCCGCAGGGGGAGGAAGAACTCCTCCAGGCTTTGGCCCTGGGGCCGGGGCCGGGCGGTAGCGTCCAGGGCGATGATTTCCGCCCCCGTTTGGAGCAGGGCCTCCACCTCGGCTTCGGTGGGGGTGATGTACACCGGGCTGCCGGGGTACTCCGCCTTGACGATGCCAATCACTGGCAAGGCCACCTGCCGGCGGATGGCGGCGATGTCCTCCACGCCGTTGGCCCGGATGCCCACGGCGCCGCCCTCCTTGGCGGCCTGGGCCATGGCGGCCATCATGCCCCGGCCGTGGAGGGGCTCCCCCGGCAGGGCTTGGCAGGAGACGATTATCCCCCGGTAGAGCTGGTTGAGCACGGTTTGCTTTGTCACTGAAATTCCTCCCCAGATTCCATTCCCATATCTGCCATTATACCCAATGGGGGCCGCCAGGTCAAGCCGTTGCATGGGGGGCGGCGGCCTGGTATACTAAATAGAAACAGAGAGAGGAGGGCCGCCATGACATACGGCGCTGTTGTAAAGGGGACGTTCCGGGCCAGGCCCAACCGGTTCATCGCCCAGGTGAACACCGAGGAAGGGACGCAAATCTGCCACGTGAAGAACACCGGCCGCTGCAAGGAACTGCTGGTGCCCGGGGCCACGGTGTACCTGGCCGAGGGCAAAAACCCCGCCCGCAAGACCAAGTACGACCTGGTGGCCGTGGAGAAGGGCAGCCTGCTCATCAACATGGACAGCCAGGCGCCCAACCAGGTGGCCCAGGAGTACCTGCCCCAGCTGCTGCCGGGCCTCACCGCCTGGAGGCGGGAGCAGGTGTGGGGGGATTCCCGTTTTGACCTCTACGCCGAGGCCGCCGGGGAGCGGTGGTTTGTGGAGGTAAAGGGCGTCACGCTGGAGGAAAACGGCGTGGCCCTCTTTCCCGACGCCCCCACCCAGCGGGGGGTGAAGCACCTGCGGGAGCTCATCCGCTGCCAGCAGGAAGGCTACCGGGCCTGCGCGCTGTTTGTGGTGCAGATGCAGGGCATATCCTACTTCACCCCCAACCGCCGCACCCACCCGGAGTTCGCCCAGGCCCTGGAGGAAGCCGCCGCCCAAGGCGTCCGCCTGGAGGCCGTGGACTGCCTGGTGACGCCCGCCACCTTGACGCCGGGCGCGCCGGTGGAAATCCGGCTGGAGGGGTAAAAAAAGTGGGCTGCCACAGGGCAGCCCTTTTTCTATGCCGTATTTAGTTGCCCACCAGGAAGTCCAAAATGTTCCAGCCGTCGGAGCTCTGGGCCTTATACAGCTCGGTATAGCCGCAGTTGACACAGCTGACGGTGACGAACTTCTTGTTCTGCACGTCGAAGAGCTTGGCGAAGTTGCCGCCGGTGGCTTGGAACTGGTCGCTCTCATACTGGGTGCAGCCGCACTTGGGGCAGACGTATTGTAGTTTTTCCATGCAGGTTCCCTCCCTTTGCTAGCAAACAGTGTAGCCCAGAATTCTGACAAAGGGGAGCAGGTTTTCCTTACGGGTTTCTTACGGCATGGGGGCCGGAACCCTTCCCCTTGTCAAAATGACTAGGAAAATGAAATATTTTTATATGATACCATAAACGCAGGAAAATCTCAATCGTTATTTTATGGTTTTTTGAAAAAATACAGGGAGTTTTTATTGACTTTTCCTTTTTTTTCACCTATGATAAACAGTAGAGACGGGTACGCGACCGCAGGCATCTTTTAGCGCATGGGAGGCGCATATGAAAACAACGTATTTCAGGCTGACGAAAAGCGAGAATGAAATCATGGAGCTGCTGTGGAGGGAAGGCCGTCCTCTCTCACGCTCTGAGATTATCGACCTCACCCCCGACCGGACCTGGAAGCCAGCCTCCATCCACATCCTGCTCAACTCCATGTTGGAAAAGGGGGCCATCCAGGTGGCTGGCTTCGTCCAAAGCACCAAGAACTACGCACGTACCTTCACCCCTACATTGACTGCCGATGAATACGCCGTCCTGCAGTTCAAACACAGCTCCGCGTTCAACGAACAGTCTGTCCTTTGCCTTGTCTCCGCCTTGGTAGAGGACATCCAGGACCAGGACACCCTGGCAAAGCTGGGCGACATCCTGGAAAAGCGGAAACTGCAGCTGGGCTAACGTCTCTCCCAAATGCAAAGGGCTGTCCCGGGCAACCGGGCCAGCCCTGAAAACTTTTGGCCCCTAAAACCCGTGATTTGCAGGGGCGCAAGAAAAGGCTGCCGTGTATCTACGGCAGCCTTTTTGCGCGAAAGGGAAAGGGCTCTTCTGTTTAGATGGAGAGCACCGCAGAGACACGGTACATCTTCTCGTCAAAGGTGCGGGGCATATTCAGGGCTTCGGTAATATCAAAGTCCACAATCTGCTCGCCCTTCATAGCCACAACGCGGTTCCCGATGCCGTTGTACAGCAGCTCGGCAGCGTGATAGCCCATGCGGCTGGCCACCACACGGTCCCGCAGGGTAGGGGCGCCGCCCCGCTGCACATGGCCCAAAATGGTGGCACGAGTCTCAATGCCAGTATGCCGCTGGATGCGCTGGGCCAGTTCCTCGGTATTGCCCACGCCTTCTGCCACCACAATGATATAGTGGCGCTTGCCCGTGGACTGGGCCAGACGGATACGGTCCAGCACATCCCGGTGGAAATCGTAGGGAATCTCAGGCACGAGAGTGGTCAGCGCGCCCACGGCTACGCCGGTGTTCAGGGCTATATCGCCGCAGCGGCGGCCCATAACCTCCACAACACTGCACCGGTCGTGGGACTCGGTAGTATCGCGGATGCGGTCAATCATCTCCATGGCGGTGTTCAGGGCGGTGTCATAGCCGATGGTGTAATCGGTGCATGCAATGTCGTTATCGATGGTGCCGGGCACACCGATGCAGTTGATGCCGGCGTTGGTCAAATCACGGGCGCCCCGGAAGGAACCGTCGCCGCCGATGACAACCACGCCCTCGATGCCCTTTTCACGGCACATGTTGGCTGCCTTTTCCACGCCCGCAGGGGTGTTGAACTCGGGGCTGCGGGCGGTGTACAAAGCCGTACCGCCGTGCTGCATGATGTCGGACACGCTGCGCATGTTCATCTCTTTCAAATCACCGGTGAGCAGGCCGTTGTAGCCGCGCATCACGCCGTAGACCTTCATGCCGAAATTTAAGCCGGTACGCACCACCGCGCGGACGGCCGCGTTCATGCCAGGGGCGTCGCCGCCACTGGTGAGTACTGCAATGCTTTTCGCACCCATTGTCAATCCCTCCAACTATTTTAGAAATGGGCACTTTGGCCCACTTGGTTTTTGTTTCAGTACTATTATACCAAAGCCGTGTAATTTATCAAGTGGCCACGCCAAGATTTTACAAAACATCTTGGTTTTTTCACGGTTTGGGGCCAAAATAGGCTACATTATCCTTTCCCAGCAGCTCTTGCAGGGCCCGCAGCAGGGGGCGGTTCATATCCACCAGGTATTTGGCCGGGGCCCGCAGCAGTTTGCCCGTGTCCCGGAAGGTGAGGTACAGCTGGGTGGAGCCCCCGTCGAAGATGGCGATATACTGCATGGCCTTGCGGTAGCGGGGGTCGCTTTCCGACTCCAGCCGCAGGTAGAGCCCCGGCCGCACCTGCTTGCCGGAGCCGCCCGCCACCGCAGTGGGCTCGGCGGGCTTGGCCATGGACTGGCACACCAGCTCCGGCTCCTTCTCCTCGGTGAAGCTGAGCTTGCCGGACACCTCCACCACAGAGCCCTCGTACAGCAGGCTGCCGTACTGCTCCAGGGGCCGGGAGAACACCAAGGCCGTCAGCGCGCCGTACATGTCCTCCAAGGTGACAAAGGCCATTTGGGAGCTGCTTTTCGTCGCCTTTTTCCGCACGGCGGTGACAAGGCCCAGCACCGTGACCCACTGGCCATCCTGGTAGCGGCCCCCCTCCTCCCCGGCGCTTTGGAGGATTTCATCCATGCGGGCGTAGCCGCCCTCCTGGTACAGGCCGGCGTAGGCGGACATGGGGTGGCCGGAGAGGTACATCCCCGTGACCTCCTTCTCCATGTTCAGCTTGTCCACGGCGGAGAAGTCCTCGGCCTTGTCCAGGGGCGGCTCTCCGGCCTGGGAGGAACCGGGGGTGTCGAAAAAGCCCATCTGGCCCTCCACGTTCCGGCGCTTGTCCGCCTCCAGGGCGTCCAGCACGCTCTCCACGGAGAGGAGCATCTCCCGGCGGTTGTTGCCCAGGCCGTCCAGGGCGCCGCACTTTATCAGGCTTTCAATGGCACGGCGGTTCAGCTCCCGGCCGGCCATGCGCTTGCAGAAGTTGTAAAACGAGGTGAACTCCCCGCCGCCCCGGCGCTCCTCCACCATGCGGGCGATGACGCCCCGGCCCAGGTTCTTCACGGCCAGCAGGCCAAAGCGGATGCTCTTGCCCACCACGGTGAAGCCCGCCTCGCTGAAGTTGACATGGGGCGGCAGCACGGAGATGCCCAGGCGGCCGCACTCCTCGATGTACTCGGACACCTTGCCGGTCTGGCCCAGCACGCTGGAGAGCAGCGCGGCCATGTACTCGCAGGGGTAGTGGCACTTGAGGTAGGCCGTCTGGTAGGCCACCACGGCGTAGCCCGCCGCGTGGGACTTGTTAAAGGCGTAGCTGGCAAAGCTTTCGATCTCCTGGAACAGCGCCTGGGCTGTGGCTTCGTCCACGCCGCGGCGCAGGCAGCCGTCTATCTCCACCTGGCCGCCCTCCCCCACCTGGCCGTGGAGGAACACCTCCCGCTCCCGCTCCAGCACGTCGTGCTTTTTCTTGGCCATGGCCCGGCGGACAATGTCGGCACGGCCCAGGGAGTAGCCCGCCAAATCCCGGAAAATCTGCATCACCTGCTCCTGGTAGATGATGCAGCCGCCGGTGGGCTCCAAAATGGGCCGCAGCAAGGGGTGGCGGTAGTGGACGCTGGCGGGGTCCTTGCGGCTCTCCAGGTACTGGGGGATAAACTGCATGGGCCCCGGCCGGTACAGGGAGATGATGGCGATAAGGTCCTCCACGCCGGCGGGCTGGGCCTGGGTGAGCAGCCGCTTCATCCCCGGGGATTCCAGCTGGAACACGCCCACCGAGTTCCCCTGGGAGAGCATCTGGAAGGCGGCCGGGTCGTCCTCGGGCAGATTCTGGGCGGAGAAGCCCGGCTCCCGGCGGCGGATGAGCTTTTCGGCGTGGTCGATAACCGACAGGTTTCGCAGGCCCAGGAAGTCCATTTTCAGCAGGCCCAGCTCCTCAATGGCGGTCATGGTGTACTGGGTGACCACGGCGTCGTCGTTTTTGGACAGGGGCACATAGTCCATCACGGGCTTGTCGGTGATGACCACCCCGGCGGCATGGGTGGAGGCGTGGCGGGGCATGCCCTCCACCTTGCGGGCCATGTCAAAAAGCTCCCCCACCTGGGGGTCGGATCCCACCCGCTCCCGCAGCTCCCGGGACTGCTTGAGGGCTGTGTCCAGCGTCATGCCCAAGGAGAAGGGCACCAGCTTGGCCACCTGGTCCACCTTATTGTAGGGGATGGCCAAGGCCCGGCCCACGTCCCGCAAAGCCGCCCGGGCCGCCATGGTGCCAAAGGTGACGATTTGGGCCACGTGGCCGGCGCCGTACTTGTCCACCACGTACTGAATCATCTCGTCCCGGCGCTCGTCGCTGAAGTCTATGTCAAAGTCCGGCATGCTCACCCGCTCGGTGTTGAGGAAGCGCTCGAACAGCAAGTCATAGCGGATAGGGTCCACGTTGGTGATGCCCAGGCAGTAGGCGGCCACGCTGCCCGCCCCGGAGCCGCGGCCCGGCCCCACGGGGATGCCCGCGCTGTGGGCGTGGCGGATGAAGTCCCACACAATGAGGAAGTAGTTGACATAGCCCATCTGGGTGATGACGCCCATCTCGTAGGAGAGCCTGTCCCGCAGCGCCTGGCTGGGGTTTTCCCCGTAGCGGCGCGCCAGGCCCTCCCAGCAGAGGCGCTGGAAAAATTCCTGGTTGCCGGTGCCGTCCGGGGTGGTGAAGGCCGGGTACTTGGTCTGGCCGAACTCCAGCTCCACGCGGCAGCGCTGGGCGATTTTGGCGGTGTTGTCCACGGCCTCGGGGGCATCGGGGAACAGGGCGCGCATCTGCTCCTCGGTTTTCAGGTAGAACTCGTCGGAGCCGAACTCCAGGGTGTCCTCGTCCTCCACGGTGCGGCCTGTCTGGATGCACAGCAGCACCTTGTGCATCTTGCTGTCCTCCCGGGCGATGTAGTGGCAGTCGTTGGTGCACGCCAGGGGGATGCCCGTCTCCCGGGAGAGGCGGATGATTTGGGGGTTGATGCGCTTCTGCTCCGGCAGGCCGTGGTCCTGGAGCTCTAAGAAGAAATTCTCCGGGCCGAAGATGTCCCGGTACTGGAGGGCGGCCTCCTTGGCGCCGGGGTAGTCCCCGCGGCTTAGGGCACGGGGGATTTCCCCCGCCAGGCAGGCGGACAAAGCGATGAGCCCCTGGTGGTGCTGGCGCAGCAGCTCCAGGTCCACCCGGGGCTTGTTGTAAAAGCCCTCCACCCAGGCCTTGGACACCAAGGCGATAAGGTTGTGGTAGCCCTCCTCGTTTTCGCACAGGAGCACCAGGTGGCGGCTTTCGCCGTCCAGCTCGTGGACCTTGTCGAAGCGGGTGCGGCGGGCCACGTAGACCTCGCAGCCCAAAATGGGCTGGATGCCCCGCTTTTTGGCCGCCTTATAAAAATCGACCACGCCGTACATACAGCCGTGGTCGGTGATGGCCACCGCCTGCTGGCCCAGTGCCTTGGCGGTATCCAGCAGCCTCTCGATGCGGCAGGCGCCGTCTAAGAGGCTGTATTCCGTGTGTACGTGCAGATGGGCAAACGCCATGTGCCTTCCCCCCTTTTACTCTGCCCCTTCCGAGGCCAGGTACTCTTCGGACACTTCTATCCAGAAATAATACTCCATGCCGATGTTCTCCCGCTGGGTGCCCCAGTAGAACTCCTCGCACACCAGGTAGGTGCCGGGCTCCTGGGGGCACTGGAAGAAATCCGCCGTCTCGGTGTAGACGCGGCCCGCCTCGTCGTAGATGGTAAAGGCGAAATCCCCGTTGTCCGAGCCGCCCTGGGGCAGTATGGAGGTGGCGTGGTCAAAGACCACCGTGGGGGCACTGTCCCCCACCTCGCCGGGCACCAGCCGCCGGGATTCCGTGCGGTCCCCCCGGGTGGTGGTGTAGATTTGGTTGGAGAGGGGGGTGACTTCCCCGCTGCTGCTGCGCACGGTGACGGTGCCCACCTGTGGGGTGCTGCCAATGCCGCCCAGCAGCAGATACATCACCAGCAAAATGCCGCCCACCATGAGCACGGCCCCGCCGTAGACCGCCAGCTTCATCCGCCAGCTGCCCTCCACCTTCATGCCGTCAATCCGTTTTTGCACTCTCTCTTTCAGCGCCATAGGGCACCTCCTTTCAAACTGTGGGCTGCTACAGCAGGTTGTCCACGCCCTTTTCCTCCAGAATTTTCTCCCCCAGCCGCAGCAGCCGCTGGAGCCGGTGGTTCACCCCGCTGCGGGTGAGGCCCAGCCGGCCGCTGAGCTCCCGCAAGGTCATGTCCGGGTGGGCCAGCCGCAGTTGGGCCAGCTCCTGGAGCTCCTCGGGCAGGCTGGAAAGGCCCTGGGTATCGCTGATGGCCGCGATGGCCGCCACCTGCCGGGCCGAGGCCGAGTAGGTCTTGTCCATGTTGGCTGTCTCAAAGTTCGTCTTGCGGTTGATGTTGTTCTTGACCTCTTTGTACATCTTCACCTGCATCAGCTCCATGGCGGCGCTGGGGGCGCCCAGGTAGGTGAGCAAATCCTCGATGGGGCCGCTTTCCTTTAAGTAGACCACATAGCCCCCCTTGCGGCTGGCAAGGGCCGGGGACAAGGGGAAGGCCTCCACCTCGCTGAGGAGGGTGAACAGGCCGTTGGCCAGGTTCTTGTGGGGCACGGCGAACTCCAGGTGATACTCCTTGTTGGGGTCCGTGGCGGTGCCGCAGGTGAGGAACGCCCCCCGCAGAAAGGCGGCAGCGCAGCACTCGTTTTCCAGGTTGGCGCGGTTCAGGCGCAGGCTGGTCTCCCGGCCGGTGTGGCCAAACTCCAGGAGCATGGCCTCCCGGGAGCCCTCGTCCGGCAGGCTGACCCGGTAGGCGGGCTTCCGGCGGCGGCTGACCCCGAAGGTCAGCTCCCCGGAGACGCCGGCCCCCGCGGCGGCCAGCTCCAAAAGCCGGCGGGCCACAGCGCCGTTCTCCGTGACAAAGGCGGCTTCCTTCCTGGTGAAGCACCGGGAGAACAGCCAGGCCCCGTAGCACTCTGCCCGCAGGCAGCACTCCCGCTTGAACTCCACCTTGCACAGCTCGGTTTTGATGTTGGATGAAAAGGACATGGAATCGCCTCTCCCTGGAAATTCTATCGCCTACGCTTTTTCGCCCAGCTGCCGCAGGGCCTCCCCACCTGGCGGGCGATGGCGCCGTAGTCCACGGTGGAGAAGTCGGTGGTATCCACCAGCACCCGGGGGCCGGGGACGGTGAAGTCCGCCATGCCCCGGGCTCGCCAGGCCTGGGTGAAGGCCTCCAGGCTGGGCGGGGGCGGCAAGGGCTCCCCGCCGGGGCGCTCGGGGTACTGGGTGTTCACCACGTGGCCCCGGTGGCGCTGGGGGGAGCGGTCCCGCTGCAAAAAGCGGCGGTATAACGCCTCTGGCTCGCCGGTGAGGAACACCGTCACCGCCTGGCACTGGCAGCGCTCCAGCAAAGCCAGCAGCCCCGGCTTGGAGACTTCCTCAAAGTTGTTCTCCAGGATGCAGGGCACGCCCGCTTGCAGCAGCTGGCCCGCGGTGTAGTACAGCGCCTCCAGGGCGCCCTCGCCCAAGGCCACCTTCTCAGCCCGGCAGCGGAAGCCCACGGTGTCGTAGAGCTTCTCCTTGATGGCGTCCTTGGACAGCCAGGGCAGCCCCAGCCGCTGGGAGAGCTCCTGGGCCATGCGGCCCTTTCCCGTGGCGGGCACCCCCGCTACCAGAATACAATACATGGCAAAGGCTCCTTTCCTGGGCGCTGCGAGGCGGCGCTTTAAAACTTCTGCATATCCCGGTGAGTGACGCTGGCCTTCACGCCCTTTTCCGTCAGGTGGTCGCACATGTACTGTGCCAAGGCCACGGAACGGTGGTGCCCTCCCGTGCAGCCCACGGCGATGACCAGCTGGCTTTTGCCCTCTTTGGAGTAGAGGGGCAGCAGGTAGTCTATCAAATCCGTAAAGCGGCTGACAAAGCCCTGCGTCTCCTCCTTCTCCATAACGTAGTCCCGCACGGGGGCGTCCAGGCCGGTGAGGGGCCGCAGCGCCTCGTCGTAGAAGGGGTTGGGCAGGCAGCGCACGTCAAAGACCAAGTCGGCCTCCATGGGGATACCGAACTTAAACCCAAAGCTGATGCAGTGCACCGACAGGGAATCCTGGGCGCTGGAGAGGAACAGCTCGGTGATGCGGGCCTTCAGCTGGGCCGGGGACACGCCGGAGGTGTCGATGACATAGTCCGAGCACTCTTTGACGGGCTTGAGCATCTCCCGCTCCAGTTTGACGGCCTGTTCCAAAGCGCCGCCCATCTCGTCGGAGAGGGGGTGCTTGCGGCGCGTCTCCTGGAAGCGGTTTACCAGCACGCTGTCGGAGGAATCCAGGAACAGGATTTTATAGGGCTTCTTATCCCGCTTGAGGGATTCCAGCGCCGTGAAGAAGGATTTGAACAGCTCCCCGCCCCGGGTGTCCGTCACCACGGCGGCGCGGTTCTGGGTGCCCTCGGTTTTCAGGCACAGGTCGTAAAACACGGGAATCAGCGCCGGGGGCAGGTTGTCCACGCAGAAAAAGCCGATGTCCTCCATGGCGTGCATGGCCCGGGTTTTCCCCGCGCCGGAAAGGCCTGTTAAAATGACAAATTCCATGTGCTCCCCTCCTCCTTACGCTTCCCCGGTGACCCGGACTTCCGTCTCCAGCCGGACGCCCTTTTGGGCAAAGACCTCCCGCTGGATCTCCCCTATCAGCCCCAGCACGTCCTGGCAGGTGGCGCCGCCGGTGTTGACGATGAACCCGGCGTGCTTCTCGCTGACCTGGGCGCCCCCCACCCGGCGGCCTTTTAAGCCGCACTCCTCAATGAGGGCGGCGGCGTAGTAGCCCTCCGGCCGCTTGAACACGCTGCCGGCGCTGGGCATATCGTAGGGCTGCTTGCTTTTGCGGCGGGCCATCAAGTCCTCCATCTGGGCGGAAATCTGGGCCGGGTCCCCAGGGGCCAGGCGGTACTCCACAAAGGTGATGATATCCCGGCCGCCGGTGTAGCGGCTCTTCCGGTAGGCAAACTGCAAGGCCTCCCCAGCGGCCTCCCCCTCCTCCCCGGCGGGGGTCAGGTGGCGGACGCGCTCCACCACGTCCTTCATCTCGCCGCCATAGGCGCCGGCGTCCATATAGGCCGCCCCGCCCACCGAGCCGGGGATGCCCCAGGCAAACTCCAGGCCGGTGAGGCTGTGCTCCTGGGCAAAGCGGCACACAGAGGCCAGCGAGGCCCCGGCGCCCGCCCGGACCAGGCCATCCTCCAGCAGCGTGACGGCTTTAAACTCGCCGGAAAGCAGCAGCACCGCCCCCCGGATGCCCTTGTCGGACACCAGCAGGTTGGAGCCCTTCCCCAGCACCAGGTAGGGCAGGCCCTGGGACTCCAGGGCCTGGAGCAAGGCTTTCAGCTGGGGCAGCGTTTCCACGGCGGCAAAGCGGTCCGCCGGGCCGCCGATTTGGAAGGTGGTGTGGCGGCTCATGGGCTCCCCCACGGCCACGGGGATCCCCAGGGCCTGGGCGGCCTGGTCGAAGGGGGTGTAACAAAGCTCCATAATGTCTCCTCTCAGCTACGGGCCTCAAAGGTGGAGGTGTAGCGGGCCAGGTAATCGTTTAGGCGCTGTTCCGAGGCGTTGAGAATCAGCTCCTGGGGGAAATCGATTTCCTCCAGCATGGCCAGCGCCTGGTCAAAGCAGCCCACTTCCGTTTCGAAATGGGCATCGGAATCCACCACAATGGGCACCCCGTACCTCTTGCAGGCCAGGGCGATTTTGCGGCAGTTGGGGATGTTGTTCGGCCGCACCTGGAAGCTGTGGTTGTTGATTTCCACCAGCTTGTGGTGCTCCCCAAACAGGGGGATGACCTTCTCTACATCGTAGGCGAACTGGGGGTCGCCGCTGTGGCCAATCACATGGACGCGGGGGTCCTTGGCCACTTGGCTCCACAGGTGGGTGCACTTCTCCACGTCGGGGTTTTGCAGCCCCTCCAGGGGCAGGTGGTGGATAGAGGCCACCACCCAGTCCAGCGCCCGGGCGTCGCCGGGCTCCAAATCCAGGCGGCCCTCAAAGTCCAGCACGTTGGCCTCCATGCCTGCCAAGGTGAGCACCCCCCGGTAGCGCAGGGGCACCTCCCGCAGGTTGCCGAAATACCAGTCCCTGGGGGAGCCGGGCATGGCCTTGCCGTGGTCGGTGATGGCGATGGCGTACAGGCCCCGCTCCGAGGCGGCCCGCACCATCTCCGTCAAAGAGCTGTAGGCATGGGTAGAGGCCAAGGTGTGGGTGTGAAGGTCCGCTATAATAGTATACGCTCGCTCCATTAGATATCCAAATCCTTTTTGATGTCCTCGCCCTGGAGCTCGGACAGGTCCACGCCCAGGCTGGAAAGCAGCTCTTGGGCGGCGTTGTAGCCCATTTTCTTCTGGCGGTTGTTCATGGCGGCCACCTCGATGATGACGGCCAGGTTACGGCCGGGCTTTACGGGGATGGTCATCACCGGCACCCGGATGCCCAGGATTTCGGTGTACTCGCTGTCGATGCCCATGCGGTCGTAGAGCTTGGTGGCGTCCCAAATCTCCATGTTGATGCACATGTCGATTTTCTCGGACATCTTAATGGCGCCCATACCGAAGATGCGCCGGGCGTTGATGATGCCCACGCCGCGCAGCTCGATGAAGTGGCGGATGTTCTCCGGGGCGCGGCCCACCAAGGACTTGCTGGACACCCGGCGGATTTCCACGGCGTCGTCGGCGATGAGGCGGTGGCCGCGCTTAATGAGCTCGATGGCGGTTTCGCTTTTACCCACGCCGCTGTCGCCCACCAGCAAGATGCCCTCGCCGTAGACCTCGATGAGCACGCCGTGGCGGGTGATGCGGGGGGCCAGCTCCACGTTGAGCAGGGAGACCAAGTCCGCCACCACGTTGGAGGTGGAATCCCGGGAGGAGAGCAGGGGAATGTCATAGCGCTCCGCGGCGGCGGTCATGTAGCCGCAGGGATCGATGTCCCGGGCCACAATGACGGTGGCGGGGCGCAGGGCGAAAAAGTGGTCGATGGCCTCTGCCTTTTTCTTTTCGCCCAGGCTTTCCAGCATGGCCATTTCCGAGCGGCCCAGCACAGTGATGCGCTTGGGGTCGAAATAGTCGCAGAAGCCGTACAGCTCCAGGCCGGGGCGGATGACGTCCCGGGAGACGATTAGAATTTCCTCAGCCGTTTTGGGCATGTGAACTTCCCGCAGGCTCAGTTCCTTGATAATTCTAGACAGGGGGATGGTATATTCTTCCGTCATACGCAAAACATCCTCTCTAAAAGTACTCCTTCGCCCAAAAGCGAAGGCTTTCGTCAAAACACTTGGCAAGTTTTATTATATACGATTCCCGAAAAAAAAGAAAGGGCTGGTTTTCTCCCGCCGCCCCGGAAAAAATTTTTTCAAATTTGAAAAATACCTCTTGATTTTTTCGGGAAGCTGTACTATAATGATTAAGCTGATTGAAAGACAGCACACAATTCTATATCGCGGGGTGGAGCAGTTCGGTAGCTCGTCGGGCTCATAACCCGAAGGTCGTAGGTTCAAATCCTGCCCCCGCAACCAAAGACCCCAGGTTTTATTACCTGGGGTTTTTTCTTTCGTTTTTGTTGGATATTTCCAACAGCTACCGTCTCCATTTCGGCAGTTGCTGTGCAACCAGCACTGTTTTTTCTGGAAAATCGACAGGAAAGAACCACCCCAGAGCTTCTCGGCTCCGAGGTGGTTTTTCGTCCTGACCCATATCTGACCCATACCGCCGCCTCCTGGGTTTGGGTCAAACTTTGGAGCGGATACCACCGCATACCAGCCCCTGGAATTTTTCTCACGGCATCCTCTGCCCCAGCACCCCATCCATCTTCTTCGCTGCCTCCCGCTGGGCTGTGGTGGTGACGTGAGCGTAGGTGTCTAAGGTGAAACCAGCGCTGAAGTGGCCCAGAATGGAAGAGACGGTTTTCACGTCCACCCCGTTTTGCAGGGCCAGGGTAGCGAAGGTGTGGCGCAGGTCGTGGAACCGCACATAAGGCAGCCCTGCCCGCTTCAGCACCCGGCGGAGCATATTCCGCACGCTGTCCGGCGAGATAGGCCCGCCATTGGGAGAGGGAAATGCATACTCGCTGTGGGTTTTCTCTTGCTGGCTTTGCAGTACGGCCAGGGCCTGCTCCCCCAGGGGGATCACCCGGTAGGCGTTCTTGGTTTTCAGCGGCGCCTCCACCACTTTCCCGTTGATCCGGGAGATTTGCCTTCTCACCGTGATGGTGCCCTGGTTGAAATCTACATCTTGCCACTTTAGCCCAAGCAGTTCACCCCGGCGCAGGCCTGTGGCCAGCTCCAGGTAGTACATCTCGAACACGCCGGTACGCTTGGCTTCCTGCAAAAAAGCGCTGAGTTGGTCAGCCGTGAGGGTTTTCATCTCGTTCCGTTCCACTCTTGGCAGGGCACATCCCTCCGCTGGGTTGTGGGCGATGAGCTTTTGGTGAATGGCCAGCTGCAGAGCTGAGGAAACGATTTGATGGATATTCCGCACAGTCTTGGGGCCAAGGCCCTTGGGTTTCTTCTCTGACTCCTTTCGTTCCACCCGCCCACCGGTGAGCAGGTCCCGGTAGAACTTCTGCAAGTCTAGGGTAGTCAGTTTGGTGAGGGGAATGTCCCCAATGGCCGGGTCAATGTGGTTTTTGATAATGCCCCTGTACGTTGCGTGGGAGCTGGGCCGCACCTTGATGGTGGCGTAGTTCTCGTACCACACCTGCATCCACTGGCCCAGGGTATACTGCCCGGCCTTGGCCACGTCCAGGCCCTTGGTTTCCTCGATAGCCTTGCGGAGTTTCTCCACCACTTCCGCCTGGGTCTTGCCCAGGACGTTCCGGTAGATGGCCTTCCCCTCCGGTGTGTGGCCCGCTGTGTAGCGGCCCTCCCACCGTCCGTCCTTCCGCTTGCGAATGCTGCCCTCGCCGTTGGCTCGCTTCTTTGCCATGCTGGTGTCCTCCTTCCGGTTTTCTTCAACCACCAACACTACCGCATAGCGTTTGCCTATGTCCAGACCTATGTTGCGAACTGGGTGGAGAAAAATCGGACGGGCTTTTGGTGGATTTACACCTGCCGCTGGGCGGAGCCCTATTCTTTGTTTAGCGACGCAGTTTTTGCATGCAGACGATAGTCCCGTAAGATGGATAATTTCTCACGCATCTCTCTCCTTGTATAGGGCGCAAACTTTTGATAAAATCATGTATACACCAATCACCGATACGAGGTACTAGATCATGGAAAATATATTCATTAGCGCTTGCGATTTTGATCAAGCAGTATACTACACTGCATTGTTTCCTGACTTTAATCTATCTGATCCAAACCACACTTTAGCGCTATATCACTACACCAATCAAGAAACATACGAGCGCTATATCTATCATCCCGAAAAAAATCAGTTGGAACTTCGTTTGACAAACATTACAATGTTTCTCGATGATAAAGAGGGATATCATATTTTCCCTCTATTGTATAAACTCTTTGCGGAATGTAAGAATGATAGTACAATTGATTCAGCATTTCACAGAAAACTAGCCCAGGAGTTAATGATTTGCGAAAATCAATTCCGTCAATTAAGCCGGTGGTATGTGCTCTCTTTTTCCAGAGAAAGTAACTGCCAATACTTAAAAGAGAACTACGCCTGCAAAAATGGGAAACCCGGTGTTATTTTAGGATTACAGACCAATTGTCTGGTAGATACAGCCAGTCAAAATCCAGGTTTTTCCCCCGCTTGCGCAGAAAAGCGCACTTTCAAAGATGACTTCCCTACAGCTTTCCTTCGCGATGTCTTGTACGATGAATGTTTGATCAAAGATTTTATCCACAACGCTATTGGATCCATCTATACCTTTCGCAACCAAATTGGTACATCGCATTTTTCTCTCCAACATTTTGTGCAAACCCTTGTTGATGTTTACCGGTTATACTTTAAAGATTCCCATTTTAATAAAGAAAAGGAAACCCGGCTGATTGTAGATGGAAATACCGTTCAAAACTACCCAGATGTTTATTCATTTTCCTCTTACTACACACCTCATCCCACACAGGATGAACAAAAAAGCTACCTGTACCTATATCTGAACGACTGTTCCCTATATCATGTTCAGCACATAGTTTCACGGACATGCTCTTGCGACTAGACCTAACGCTCGCAAAGCGTCTGCCTATGTCCACATCTATGTTCCGAACCAGGCAGAGAAAAATTGCCCCGCCCTTTGGTGGTTTTACCTCCACCGCTGGACGGGGATTTTCCTTTTCTTTGTTTAGTGGCGCAGTTTTTGATGTGGGATGTTCTGATGATAGGCAGAGGAAAAATCACATGGACATCCCGAAACTGTATCCCTCATCTTCTTCAAAGCTCTCGATATTTTCCAGCCGCTGGCCGTGGGCCAGCTTCTTGAGGGCCTCCCGCTGGCGCTGCTTGCTCTCCGTCCAGACCGGGATGGGCGGCGGATCTGGCACGTCCATGGTCTGCTCCAGGTAGCGGGTCAGGGCTTCGGCGTTGTAAGTTACTCCGTAAAGCCAACCATAAGAGGGTTCTTCCCCACCTGGTTCAAAATTCGTCAGCTGGCGGTAGAGGAACAGATATTCCAGGTTATCCTTGAGGAATGTCTCATCGTGCAGGCTGCTGTCCCGGCAGCGGTACCCCTCTGGCGTGATAAACGTGATGTGCTTCCGGTTGGCCGACCACTTCACTTGGTAGCCCTCCCGCTCCAGCCATTCGATGAAACTCTCCTTGTCCTCCGCCTCCCGCAAGGCTTGGTTGAGCACGAAAACCAGCTCCAGCTTCCAGCTCTCCCCGCGAAGTCCCGCCTGATATTCTCCAGGCTCCATGCGCTTCTTCCGACTATGCTTCTGGGATTTTGGGAGGACACTCAGGCCGTGGGCCAAACAGATTTGGTCGTTTACGTCCCGGTGATGCTGCAAGTCCGCCGTGTTTTGGTGGAGCTTCCTACCGTCCACGCAGCTCACCGAGTTGACAATCAGGTGATTATGCAGGTGGCCCGTATCGATATGTGTTGCCACTAAAACCTCGAAGTCGGGGAACTCTTTTTCGGCCAACTCCACTCCTATGGCGTTGGCCAGCTGCGGCGACAGCCGATCCCCCTCCGCAAAAGATTGGACGAAATGGTAAAACTGGCGGCCCTCCATCTTGTGAAAGCGTTTCTTGGTCGTTAAAAATTCGATGTAGGACGACTGTGGGACGCAGTTATGTCCCGCCACTAGTGAGATGCCTTTCCATAACGTTTTCTCATCTTTGGCGACATAGCCCATGGCTCCTGCCATTGATCCACGGGTCTGCTTTGCGTTACGGATCGCTACGAAAGTTGCCACGGTCATTCCACCTCCCAGTAAATTTCCTCGATGAGTCCGTAGAGATTTGTGTAAGCCTCGGTGAAATTCTCAGCGTCAACCAGAGTGATGCGCCCCATATTGGCCAGCTTTGTCAGCTGGTTAAGGTTTCGCCCCTGGGCTTTCAGCTCGGATAAAATGGGTGCCAACTCATCCGTCTGTCGGACATTTTTACCCAGGGAGGACTTCACAATGTAGTCGGTGACGGTCATGTTTGCCCGCTGTGCTTTGCGTTCAATGGCTGCTTTTTCGGCCGGGGTCAGCCGTGCGGTAATAATGGCAGTTTTCTTTTTCATGCGGTTCTCCTTTCTTTCCTTTTTTCTGCATAACGCCCTTGACCTTCCTCCCCCTGCAGGGGGCCGGGGGGGTGCCGGGCTGCGCCCGGCGAGTGCGGACGGCGTATAGCCGGACGCTATGCTTGCCCTGCCTAAAGGCAGGTATTTTCTGCTTTTTACACTACCGCTACCACTGCCTATATGTCCAGCTATTCGGGTCGGGCGAAACTAACCTTCAAGTGTCGGGAGTTCGCAGCCACACCTA
>OFMJ01000538.1_pt1 | contig 39265 bp, 23 predicted proteins | sample 1541801 | NCBI WGS metagenome assembly OFMJ01 (sample SAMN04209234, study PRJEB22552) | human gut metagenome | biome: gut; material: feces | host: Homo sapiens | place: USA: Oklahoma
GCATCCTGCTCAAATTTTAATGCACATTCTGCTCAAATCTACTTGACGAAACACAGATCGGCAGGCGGGCCGAGGGGACGCTCGGCTAGCCTGCCGTGCCGACAGGATCTCCCTCCGGCGAGGCCCGCGCATCGACGCATCGCCGGGGCCCGCTCAAGAGCATTTTACGGGCGGCCGCGAGGCCGCGCCCGGCGACACGGACTTCCAAGGCGTTTCGAGACGAGGGCCCCGGACGGAGAATCGAAATGCGGTAGCGCGCGGCGACATACGGACCGCATGCCGCGCCATCGAGCCCGCGGATATTAGCTTGCCAGGCGAGCGACGACTAACGGTCATCGCCGCGGGCCGGACCGGTTGGAGATATGGGACGCGGGCCCGGGTCGAAAAACCCGGGCCCGCGAAGTCATGCCTCTTGACAATGGCTTTCAATGGCTTTCTCATATTAAAAAAACTCGGAGGCTATTAGACCTCCGAGCTGCAGTTTCTTGGTCGCGGGGGCAGGATTTGAACCTACGACCTCCGGGTTATGAGCCCGGCGAGCTACCAGACTGCTCCACCCCGCAATGTCTGGACGCACCGTGTGCGCAAGAAAGTATATTACGCAGGCTTCTCGTCCAAAGCAAGAGAAATCTTGCAAGAGTTAAAACCTGTGAGTGGTCTTTACATTTCCTTCATATATGCCTTAAATTGCTTAAATGTGTCAGGTTCTATCCTGTTTGCAAGCCATATCGTGCCGCGCCACGCTATTATCGATAATGTTGCTCAAGAAAAGCAACATTGGTAACCACCCATCTGGAGGCCGACCTTGTCCCAACAGACGTCACAGAGCAACCAGCAAACAAGCCGTCAGGAGCTGCTTCTTAAGCTCGCCGAGCTTCAGCGCGCCATTCAAAAGTGGCATAACGCGCTGCGGCGCCAAACCGGCGATATCGCGGCCAATCCCATCACGGGCCAAGGGCGCGTGCTGTCCGTTTTGGCGGAGAGCGGCGACATGCCGCAGCGTACCATGAGCTCGCGCCTGGGCATCACGCCGCAATCGCTTGGCGAGATGCTGTTCAAGCTCGAGCGCGCCGGATACATTACGCGCGAAGCCACGGGCACCGGCGCCCACACGCTTTCCGTCTCCATAACAGACGCGGGCCGAGAGCGCGTCGACAAGCATGGCGACGTTAACTACTTTGATGATTTTTCGGACGAGGAGATCCAGCAGTTCGCCGATTTTGTCGATCGCGCCATCGAGGACCTTAACCGGAAGGGCGAGGAGCTCAAGGCGGCTAACGACGCCGCCGGCAACGCCAAGTAGCGGCTGCAACGGGCGGCCGCCGCGCTGAGGGGCGGAACGCTTTAGTCAAACGCTCTCGCGTCCGGAAATCCTCCACTCGGCGGTTCATCGTTCACATACGCTCATCGTCCACATACTTGATAAAAAAGCGCCGGCCGCGCAAATCCCCGTGGGGGGAGCGCGGTCGGCGCTTTAGGTAATGACGCTTTAAGTGCTGGCACCTTGGATGCTAGCGCTGGCTGTTTTTGCGATCCTCGAGCGCTTGCTTGAGGGCTTCGATGTCTTCGCTGGTGCGCTTGGATTTGCGCCACAGCGCCAGGACAAAGATGAACAAAACCAGCCAAATGCCAATGTAGGCGGCCAGCACGTAGGGGGCGGCGGGCAGTACGGTCGAGTAGACCTCGGACAAGATGGGATCCATGGCTATTCCTCCAAAGATGCGGGATGGGCGGAGTTGGCGGTCGCGGACGCCGAGTCAAGGGCTGCGGCCATCGAGTCGGAAGACGCGGCGGGAGCTGCGGGAGAGGCGTCGGCTACAGCGGGAGCGGCGGCGTCGGCCACAGCGGGAGCGGCGGCGTCGGCCACAGCAGGGGCGACGGAGCTGGCGGCGGTACGCAGGCGCGCCAGGGCATCGTCCGCGGCAACGCGGGTAGAGCGGGCGTCCATTTCTTCCAGCTGCTCTTTAAGCTCGTCCACCACAAGCGCATCCGTATGGACGCGCAACGCGTAGCGGTACAGGGCGAACCCGATCATGAGCATGCCAAACAGGCCCAGCAAAAACGGAATGAGCATCATGGGCGGCAGACCGCTGTCCGTGCGGAACACCACGGGGTGAATCGACGAGGGCACCATGCGCGTGATGAGGAACGAGATGGGCGCATCGATGAACGCCACAATGCCAAAGACCGCGCAGAAGCGGGCGCGGCGCTCCGGGTCCTCGATGGCGTTGCGCAGGATAAAGTAGCCAATGACCAGCAGCATCAAGATGAAGTACGTGGTAAGGCGCGGCTCCCACACCCACCACACGCCCCACTCAAAGCGGGTCCACAGATCGCCGGAAACCATGGTGGCGATGATGAACACCAACGTGACCTGCGCCGCGGTCTGCGAGCGAAGGTCGTACTTGCGATCCTTGGTCATCAAGAACCTCACGCCGTAGTACGCCACAAAGAACATGATCGCGAACGACGCGATCGCCACCGGCACGTGCAGGTAGAAGATCTTTTGGCTCAGCAACAGCTTGGTGGTGACAACCTGCCCCGCGATCACGGTGGGCTCGGACAGAACCGCGCCTTGTACCAGCGGCGCCAGGGTAAAGGTCCATGCTACGTCGACTGCGGTAAGCAGCGCACCGAGTATCAGCAGTATTGGGACGAGCCTATCTGCCTTTGATTGCAACGTTCTCTCCCCTCTCATATATATAAGAACGTTCCCTATGGTAGCCGATTCGTCCTGCGTTGCGATACCGAAACGTGTCGAGCGTTTCGAAGGCCCGCTTTGCGGGCGGCATGCCGGGTTGCACCCGCACGTCAATCCCGGTTCGCAAGAGCGCTTAAAAGGCTAATGTTGCTACAATATCCCTAATTGCACGCTGCTTTTACTTGCCTTGAGATTGCCACATTTAGGAGTACCGTATGAAGCAATTCACCCACATCCGCCTCCTTGCGACCGCCGCGCTCGCCCTGAGCATTGGCCTGGTGCCGCTCTCCGCGCGAGCGGACAACGGGGGCGCCGGCGCGGCAGCCGCAGCCTCCTCAACCGCTGTCTCCGCCGCCGCAGGCCAGGCCTCCACCTCGCCCGAGACCGACGGCGTCATCGTTACGCTGACAAACAAGGCGGAGCGCGAACTGCAGTCCCTGGACGACGGGCGCGTAAACGGCGACATCTCCATGCTCGACTCCTCGTCCACATTCCAAGAGCTTGACCAGGCAGGCCTGGACGTGACCCAGCAGATCACCACTGCCGACGGCGACATCGCCCTTGAGGTGCAGCCGGAGCAGGGAGTCTCTGACCAGGAGGCACTTGAAGACGCCCTTGAGCTGGACAGCGTTGAATCCGCCCAGCTCAACTACGTGTACAACCTCATCGAGCCCGTGATCGACGAGCCGCTGGCCTCTGCCGCAAGCACCGACGCCGCCCGCGCCGCGACGTCCGCCGGCGAGGTGTCCACCTTGGCCGTCGACCAAATGCCCAACGATCCCTGGGCCAAGAACTCTAATCCGGACGAGGACCCCAACCAGTACTACCTGTACTCGTCCCACTTTGTCGAGGCGTGGAACATGGCCAAGGCGGACGCCGATGTTACCGTCGCCGTGCTGGACTCCGGCGTGATGCTGAACCATGACGACCTCAAGGCGAACGTCCTCACCTCGCTTGCATGGGACTCTTACTACAACAAGGCCCTTACCGGTGACGGCGACAACGTGGGCCACGGCACGCACGTCGCGGGCATCATCGCCGCGACCGCCAACAACTCCATCGGCATCGCCGGCGGTTCTTACAACGCGAAAATCCTGCCCGTCAAGGTCTTTAGCGACGACGCCTCGCCCAAGTCCAACACCACCGCGATCATCTCCGCGTACCAGTACATCATGACGCTGGTGAGCTCCGGCGCCGTTGACAACCTGCACGTTATCAATATGAGCCTGGGCTACTACGGCAGCGACATCAACGACCGCCTGCTTGAGGAAACCATCCGCACCGCCCGCAACGACTACCGCATCGCCACCGTGTGCGCCGCCGGCAACGGCAACAAGGTCGACACCGCCTATACCGAGAACATCTACCCCGCGGACTTTGAGGAGTGCATCGCCGTTACGGCCCTCACCCCCACCGGTTCAAACGTGGCGTTCTCGGACTACAACAAGGCCAAGGACATCTCCGCACCCGGCGCATCCATCTGGTCTACCTACCTGCGCGACACCACCATCGGCAACGTCAAGTACGGCAAGTACAACCGCATGACCGGCACGTCCATGGCGTCGCCCATGGTCTCTGCCGCCGCCGCGCTGATGTTTGCCCAAAACCCGGACGCCACCGTTGACCAGGTATGCCAGGCCCTCTACGCCACCGCCGAGCCCGTGATGGACGCCGAAAACGACCGAAGCGAACTGAGCGGTAGCCACGGCGCCCTCAACGTCGCGGCCGCCCTGGTCGAGCTGCAAAATATCATCGACGCCGCCCAGTTCCCCGACGTCAAGCCGGACGACTGGTTCTACGACGCCGTGCTCGACATCACCCGCCGCGGCATCATGCACGGCTACGACGACGGCACCGGCACCTTTGGTCCCAACAACGACCTCCTGCGCGAGCAGGCCGCCGCCGTGTTCTACAACTACCTGGGCAAGAGCGACACCTCTGCACCACGCGCCCCTCACAAAGACGTCCTGGACGACTGGTACACCGTCGGCGTCAACTGGGCATATGACAAGGGTTACATCAACGGTTTCTCGGACGAGGTCTTTGGCGTTGGCCAGCCCCTTACGCGCGAGCAACTGTGCTGCATCTTCGCCAACATCCTCGCTTCTGAGGACGAGGTGGAAAACGTCGACATGACCAAGTTTGAAGCCATGCCCGATGCGGACAAGACCAGCTCGTGGGCGCGCAAGTCCGTCGCCTGGTGCATCAACAAAGAGCTTATCAACGGCGTCGACGTCGATGGCGGGCGCCAGATCCAACCCGACGTCAACTGCTCGCGCGGCATGATGGCCGCCCTGCTCTCGAGCGCGATCAAGTTTGGCCTGATCTAGCACGCACTTCGGGCCCCGCGCCCGGATCCCGGTTCAAGCCACACGGGACATAGCTTCACGTGAGAAGGAGGGGCCTTGCACCCCTCCTTCTTTGCTATTCGTCCCTTCTCGCGTCCGCGCGCTGCCAGTATGGGTTCCTCGTCGGCCTCACGCGGGCCGCTGCTGAAAACGCGGTCCGGTTGGACTTGGCGCTCTGCTGAAAACACGGTCCGGTTGGACTTGGCGCTCTGCTGAAAACGGGCTCCAGTTTACCTCCGATGCTGAAAATGACCTCCAGTTGGACTTGGCACCGCCGGGTGCCTGGCGCACCAGGCCCCTATCCAGCGCTTTTCCTCACGACCCCTCGGGGCCTTCCGGGCCCAAGTCCAACTGGACCGCATTTTCAGCATCGTCAAGTCCAACTGGACCCCAAAAATAGATGGCGGATGCAAACGGAGGTTGTTTTCAGCAGAGACCCCAAGTCAAACCGGAGGCCAAAAACAGCGCGCGGGCAAAACCGCAGGCAGGACCGCGCCAAAACGCAAGCAAAACCACGCGGCAAGCCCCATCAAGCAGCACGAACCCGGCCGCCGCCCTTAAAAAAACCGGGCAACCCCCAGCGCAACTCGCAGCACTCGCGCCCCTACCTGCACTTGATAGATTCCGGTAATACTTTTGAAAGACCGCATTCCACTTTTCTTCTTCCGGCCCCCTACCCACCCACTTGCATGCGCTACGGTATGTGCATGGATATTTGTGTAAGCGACATAACGGAACTTGAATGCCTTCGCGCCCTCGCCGCGCCGGGAACAGCCGGGTCCATCCAGTCAAAAGAGACTCAGCTGTCCATACCCGCTGGCAACACGTACGGACCCACGGCAATCAAGCGAATCAGGAGCTGCGGCGCCACATCGCCCCGCCTGCATATCGTTCTTCCAAAGGATGCAAAGCGCCCGCATATCAAAAACATCGTGTTCCATCGATACATCGACCCCAAAGGAGTTGAGCAATTCATCGATTTCGGCGCGGGCGTTGCAGGGCTTTCCATAGAGCACTTTTACGTCTCCATATGCAGCAGGCTTACGTTCATCCAACGATTGCAATTGGGGTTTGAGCTTTGCGGCTGGTACGCCATTGTTCCAAATCCAGAATATGAGGACGAGGTACAACAGGGAAAAACGGCCTTCAAGACCGTCGCAGCGCCTAGATCTCCGCTGACCACGGTCGAAAAGCTTTCCAACTTTGCCCAAGCGAATCGCCATATCCGCGGGGCGGGCATCGCGCTCAAGGCGCTTCAATACGTCGCCGACAACGCCCGATCTCCCGAGGAGGCAAAGATGGCGATCGTCATGCGCCTCCCCTATCGATTGGGAGGATACAATCGAGGCCCCCTACACATGGATTACCTTGTAGACGGAACAAACGGCCTGCGCCGCTGCGACGTGTACCTTGAGATTGGAAAAGTCGACGTTGAATATGGCAGCACGCTCCACCACGCCTCCGCAAAAGCGATGCAAGAAGATTCCCGGCGAACCAACGAACTCGAGGCCCTTGGCGTCAGCGTCGTAAACATCACAAGTAAAGAGCTGAGAGACCCCAAGCTCTTCCATATCGCGATGATGCGCTTGGCGCGGATCCAAGGGCGCCCCATTCATATCCAAATCGATGATTTCGAAGCGCGCCGAACCAGCCTGTGGAACGCCCTCTTTCCTAAACCTGCAACAACCAAAGCAACGGACGAGAACCCTACGGACGAGAAACCCTCTAATGAGAGTGCGGATGCCTCGGAAACAGAAGAAGCCCGGGACGAGAAGCGCTAGAAAAAACGGCGCCGCCCAAAAGGGACAACGCCGTATCAAACCAAGCACAACAGAGCGTCAACCGTACCAACAGTCCACGCGACCGCACGCACGCCTCAGTCCACGCGACCGCACGCACGCCGCAGTCCACGCGCCCACGTGCCAGCAGCACCCGCAATGCCCTTACGCGTCCAACGCGAACTCGTACAGGCCCCAAGCCGCCGCAATCATGATCACGTCGTACGCCGCGGCCATGCCGCACGAACTCCAAAACGTTCCAAACGTGCCCTCGACCCCCATAAACGCCACGGTAGTCGCAGAGACGCACGCATAGAGCAGCGGAAACGCCACGGGGATGAACAGAATCGCCAGCAGCACGTCGCGCCCGCGCGTATCGATGGTCATGGTCGAGAGCAGCGTGCCCACGCCGGCCACACCCACCGTGCCCACCAGCAGCGGCAGCACGATCATGGGCGTAGTGGCCGCCAGCTGCGCACCGGACAAGAAGAACAAGAAGAACAGCGGGATTACCACAACCTCGACCGCGGTCAAAAACAGCAGGTTGCTGGTCGCCTTGGCCAAAAACACCACAGCGCGGTCGATGGGCGCCAGCAGTATGCCCTCCAGGCAGCCCGATTCCGTCTCATGGCTAAAGCTGCGGTTAAGCCCCAGCAGGCTGGTGAAGATGATGAGCGCCCACAGCAGGCCCCCGGCAAAGGAGACCACCTGCAGCTTATCGCCCACCTGCGCCAGCGCCGCGCCGTAGATGGTCAGCACCAGCAGTGCGTAGACCACCATGGACGTAAGCATCTCGCGCGTGCGCAGCTCCTGCCGCACGTCCTTCATGAGCAGGGCCTTGTATTGGACAAACTTGCTCTGCGCCCGCTTTTTCTGGACGAGTTTTTTCTGCACGAGCGCCATCACGCCACCCCCACGCCAACAGTCGCCAGATACAGGTCGCGAAACGCCGCGGCGTCGATCTGCGCGCGCTCGGCGCACACCACCACCTGACCGCGGGCCAAAATGAGCGCATGGGTGCACATCTGGTAGCCCTTCTGCAGGTCATGGCTCACCATCACAAAGGTGCGCCCGTCGCGAACACGGTCGATAAGCTGGTCGAACAGCTCCGCCGCGTGAGGATCCAAGCCGGAATACGGCTCGTCCAAAAGCACCAGGTCGGGATCGTTCACCAGCGCGCGGGCGATGGACAGCCTCTGCTGCATACCGCGCGAAAAGGTGCGCACGGGGTCGTTGCGGCGATGGTCCAGCTCAACCAAGCGCAGCAACTCGTCGATGCGCGCGCAATCCGGTCCGCCCGGGTACAGCGAGCTAAAGAACTCCAGGTTCTCCCGCGCGGTCAAATCCCCGTACAGCATGGACTTGTGCGAGATCAGCCCAACGCGCGAGCGCAGCGCATCCGGCTCCTCCAAAGCGTCGGCTCCCAGCATGGCGAGCGACCCGCGCGTGGGCCGGGAGAGCAGCGCCAGCATGCGCAGCAGCGTGGTCTTGCCCGCGCCGTTGGGACCAAAGATCGACAAGAACGCCCCCGCAGGCAGTTGCAAATCAACGCCGTCCAGGCCGCGGCGCGACCCAAACTGCTTCACCAGGCCGCGCGCATCGATCGCCAACTCGCTGCCACCGGAAGCCCCCAAAGCCCCGGTACCAGGCACAGCACCAACCCCGGTACCAGGCACAGCACCAGCCCCGGTACCAGGCACAGCACCAGCCCCGGTACTAGCCACGGCGCTTCGCCCCCTTTGCCTTTTTGGACGAGGACCCGCTGCGGCTCCCCTTGCCCGCACGGCCCGCCTTGCCCACACGGCTCCCCTTGCCCGCACGGCTCCCCTTGCCCGCACGGCTCCCCTTGCCCGCACGGCCCGCGGCGGCCTCCGCGGCGGCGCGCTCATCCGCAGCCAGCAGCGGCGTGGCACGGCGCGGAGCGAACGCCAGGATGATGCCCACGATAGAGATGCCCGCGCCGATCCAGTTGAGCATGATCAACGGGTTGATCTTCACGTTGATGGAAAGCGTGCCGTCCGCGTTAAGGCCCTGGAACGCCACAAACAGGTCTTCCAGCGGAAAGCTCAGCACGCCGGCGTGCAGGGTCTGCTGGCCGGAGTTGGTGGCGCTCACTTCCATGGAGGGCGCAAGGGTTCCCAGCTCGCGGCCGGTCGCGGCGTCGGTCACAGAGAGCTGCACTTCCTTAAACATGTCGGACGCGGAATCCGTGTACTCGCGCGTGCCCGTCACGGTGAGCACGTAAGAGCCCACCTGGCCGCCCTGGCCCTGGTCCGCGGAGAGGTTAAGCGTCTGCTCCTGCACGTACATGGAAGATCCCACCAGGCCAACCAGCACAACCGCGACGCCCAGATGGGTCAGGTACCCGCCGGCCTGCGCGGGCGAGTGGCGGAACAGCTGGGCCAGCGCCACAACAGGGTTCTCGCCCTTGTTGCGCATACGGGCGGAGACACCACGAACAAGCAGGTAAGCGCTACTGGTAAACAGCAGCGACGCCGTGGCAAACGCGAGCACGGTGAGGGCGAAGTAGTACACCTTGGGACCCTGCTCGGTCAGCGCGGCGGCGGCAGCACCGCCCGCGGCGACGATGGCGTCGTACTCGGGGACAAACTTGGTGACGAACAAGAACATCAGCCCCGCGAACACCACCGCGCCCGCGATTGCAGGCACGCGCATGTTGCGAGCAAAGGCGGCGCCATCGGTCTTGCGCCAGCCAAGCATGGGGCACACGGCCATAAGCAGGCAGAACAGCGTTCCCACCGGACGAGCCACCGCGTTGAAGGCGCCCGCCGCGATCACGCTGCCGCCCAGGGGCATCCACGTGGGCAGCGCGCTGGAGACCGTGAGGTAGGCCACCAGCACCGCGGATACGCACATCACCAGGTTGGTGATGTAGTACGAGCCGTTCTTGGAGAGCAGCGACTCGATCTCATCGTCCTCCACAATCTGGCCGTGGCGATACAAGATGCCGATAAGAAAGGCCATGCCCGCCGCGACCATGATGGCGAGGAAGAAATACGTGGAGACGGGGTCCTCCGCAAAGGCGTGAACGGACTGCACCAGACCGGAACGGGTGATGAAGGTGCCCAGAACAACAAAGATGAACGTGATAGTGGCGCTGAACATGCTCCAGCGCTTGAAGCAGCCGCGCTTGCGGTACAGGGTGAAGCTGTGGATCATGGCCACGCCGGTGAGCCAGCTCATAAGGCTCGCGTTCTCCACGGCGTCCCACGCCCAGAAGCCGCCCCAGCCCAGCACCACGTAGGCCCACACGGCGCCCAGCGCCATGCCGATGGTGAGGAAGATGAAGCTGAACACGGCGATGCGGTCGCACAGCTCGACCCAGCGCGCGGACATGTCGCCGCAAATAAGGGCTGCCATGGCGTAGGCGAACGGCAGGGTCATGCCGGCGTAGCCAATAAAGGTCGCGGGCGGATGCAAGATCATGGCCCAATGCATCAGCAGCGGGTTCATGCCGCCGATGGTGCCGGCAAGGGTGCCGTCGGCGTTGAGGAACTCCGGCGCGGTCGCCATAAAGGGATTGTTGGACTCGGAGAACACCAGGGTCGCCGCGAACAGCGCCACGATGATCTGCGCCACGCCCAGGGCGGCGTTGGAGAGGTCGTCCGTCACGCGCATGCGGCGCCATGCCACCACGCTGGCAAAGACGGAGATGAGCCAGGTCCACAGCAGAAGCGATCCCTGGCGACCCGCCCACACGGCGGATACCTCGTACAGGGGCTTGAGCGCGCTATCCGTATTGGGATAGTTGCTCACCACGTACGCCAGGCTAAAGTTGCTGGTCACAAAGCACACCAAAATGATGAGAACGCACAGCGTGAGGGCGATGGTGGTACCAAACACCATAAGGTAGCCGGCGTTGATCAGCGACTCGCGGCGGCCGCTCTCAAGCCCGCGAGCCTTGGTGGCGCCAATCAGCACCGCAGCGCTTAGCAGAGCCAGCACCATCGCAAAGACTTGCAGCCCGTTGCCAAGGGTTGGAATCATACGCATATCTCCTTTGGGATTGCCAATACGTTGGCGTGCACGCAAGCGTGCACGTAGATGCGCCCCGCTCGCACACGCGACACGGGGCGCCAAAACGGTATGGGGCGGCGTTACGCCTTGATGGACGAGTCGATGGACGGCTGCTCGGTCGCAACAAAGACGCCGTCGGAATCCAGGTGGCCGGAGATCACCAGGGCGGTACCGTCGGTGATGACCTCGTCCAGGCCGCCGTCGTACACAACCTTTAGGGTCTCGCCCTGAGACTCGATGGTGAAACGGAAGTCCGCCTGAGCGTCGTTGATCTCGCCCTTGACGTAGCCGCACACCTTGGTGTCCTTGAACATCATGGAATCCTGCTGGTCAAGCAGTCCCTTGACGGTCAACGAGCCCTCGGCGCTCTCATACTTGGACGGGCACTTGGTCACCATCTCGGACGCCTCGAGGGTATTGCCGTCCACGGTGCCGGTGCAGATGGCCACCACGCCGGTGCCAAAGGTCGCGGGCAGGGCGCCGTCGTATTGAACGGTAAGCGCCTGCTCGGAATCGGCCGCGTCAACGCCCTCGGGCGCGATCTTGAACACCGCGGTGGAACCCTCGCTGGTTAGCGAGTCGGCCACCACGGCGCCGGAGACCTGGACCTTCTTGCCGTCATAGTTGCCGCCCAGCACGTCGGCGATAGAAAGCGAGCTGGCAGAGCCACCCGACCCGGCGATCGCAACGATCACCAGCATGGCAATGACCACAATGCCGCCAACCACCACAAGGCGACGCTTTGCAGACTTGTTCATATTGTCTCTCCACATGCAGTTATCTGGCAGTATATGCAATGTCTCAGTATACAATGAGCGCTGCAAGTCACGTTATCACACGCTCGTGATTCACGGTCACGGGCATAGCTTAGCCACAGGTTGGAGACACATATGCTGCTCGCAATCGACATGGGAAACACGCAGACCGCCCTGGGCCTTTTTGACCAAGACCAGCTGCTCCAATCTTGGCGCATGCCCACGGACCGCACCTTTACTAAGGACGAGATCCTCGTCCGCCTGCTGGGCTACTTCCAGATGAGCGGCCTCGCGCTTTCTTGCGTGGGCACCATCTGCTTTGCCGGCGTGGTTCCGCAGCTCACGCGCGAGTGGCGCACCGTGGCCACCCAGCTGGGCGTGCGCATGATCCAGGTTGGCCCGGACACGCAGATGGTCACCAAGGTAGACGCCCCCAACCCCGCAGAGGTGGGCGCGGATCGCATCGCCAACGCCGTGGCGGCGGAGGCCCTCTACGGCGCGCCCGCTATTGTGGTGGACTTTGGCACCGCTACCAACGTGGACGTGGTTGACCCGCGCGGCTACTACATCGGCGGCGCCATCGCTCCCGGCATCCGCATCTCCATGGATGCCCTCACCGCGCGCGCCGCCAAGCTCTCAAGCATCTCGCTCGAGGCCCCGCAGCACACCATTGGCCGCAACACCGTCGAGGCGGTTCGCAGCGGCACCGTGGTGGGAGCCGCCGCCATGGCAGAAGGCCTGGTCGCGCGTATCAAAGATGAGCTGGGCGAGCCGGGCGCCCACGTTATCGCCACCGGGGGCCTCGCCGGGCTGGTCGCGGCATGCACCAACGTGTTCGACGTGATCGACCAGCAGCTCACGCTCAAGGGTATCTGCGAGATCTGCCGCAGGCTGCAGGCATAGCCCTCCCTTGCGCAGTTCTTGAGGATAATTGCATCAATTCTGAATTTTCCCTTGTACACCAGAATGGTGGGTTAGCCATTGCCTGCGGAAATGGCATCCAATAATCCTGGCTACTCGCCTAAATCTAAAATCGATGCAATTATCCGTAAGAACCGCATACGCCCTCCCCATCTACCACGCATCCAGCAAGGCATATCAGCATGAAAAGCCTCTACGGCGTTCCCAAAGCGCTGCAGAGGCCCCTTTCCCCTCTATCAATACCTCACATCTATCACAATGCAACTGATATCAGTCATATTGTGAGTGGGGAATACAGAATGGCGCTGAAAAGCAAAGGCATGCAGGCAGGAAGCTTTAAACGCGTGGATGACCAGGACCTTGCTTTAAGTACCAGCGAAACCCTCTCGCTCGCCTCCGCGGCACTCTATGAAAGCTACGACCGCACCCCCGTGCCGGATGCCAAGATTTCCCACCTCAACAGCGCACTTCTATCCTCTACCTTTGACCGCGCGCTCACCCAAACGCCACGAGCCCTTATGGGTGCAAGCAGCCTCGAATCAAAGCTGGAACGCCTCAACTTCATCAACGCCGAAGGAGCGTTAACGCGCGCGGGGCTTCTTGCCGCCGGGCTATACCCCCAACAATTCTTCCCGCGCCTTATGGTAGACGTAGCGGTGCACCCGGGAACGTCCAAGGGCGGATCGGGCACGTTGCGCTTCATCGACCGTACCCTTTGCGAGGGCACGATTGGAGACATGATTGGCGATGCGGTAAGGGCAATTGCGAAAAACCTCAAACGACAATCCGTTATCGTTGGCATTGGACGAGTAGACCAGCTTGAGATTCCAGAAGAGGTCTTGCGCGAGGCAGTTGCCAACGCGCTCATCCATCGCGATTACAACCCGCGCTTTGACGGCCAGGCAGTCAACGTCGACATCTTCGACGACCGCATTGAAATCATCAACCCCGGCGGTCTTTACGGAAGCACAAGAAGGCAAACGCTCGCAAGCGGCGTCTCCAGCTGCCGTAACGCCGCGCTCATGCGCCTTATGTCCCTTGTTCCGCTTCCGCCCGAGGCCGGCTCGCCCACCGAAGGCAATGGTTCGGGAATCCCCATGATGATTCAAGCGTGCCGTGAGCGCGGTCTCAAGGAACCCACCTTTTGCCCGGGGCTCGACCAGTTCAAGGTTATTCTGCACAGGCCGGGCGCAAGCATGAACCCAAAAATCAAAGGCATCGATAACGTGGACCAGAAGCCAATTCCCGGTACACGGCGAATAAGCGCCAAGCTGGGCGAGCAGTACATCAAGGACTGCCTCATCGAATATGGGGAGCTAAGCACGCAGCAACTGCAGGATCTCACCGGCATGAACGTCAACCAAGTGCGCAACCGCATTCGAAACCTCATCGATATGGGCGAGGTGCTGCCCACGGCATCGGCGAGCAGCAGAAACAGAAAGTACAAGATCGCCGGCTAAAAAACCGCAGGAGCGCTTTCACGCTGCGCCAACCGGGTCTCCAGCCCGCACAGCCGCCAGCCCGCAGCTTGAAGCAGCAGCTCGCATTCGGATTTTGGTACCCATATCATTCGGATTCTGGTAAGGCAATCATTCGGATTTTGGTAGGACAAACATTCGGATTCTGGAATGTGGGTATATCTACCTTGTATAATGTTCGGCAAAGCACGGACGCGAAAGGCAGCGCATGGCCACTTCTCAAACGCATCGAACAACATGCCCCGCAGCATATCAACCCCGAATTGTCGACGCCCAAATAGAGGCCTATCTCAACCTGTTTGGAGCCGTTGAGGTGTCGGGCACCAAATGGTGCGGCAAAACATGGTCGTCCCTAGCCCATGGCTCGTCAGTGCTCTACGTGGATCGCGGGTCAAACCTGCAGATCGCCTCTGCCGACCCGTCCTATGTGCTCGCCGGCGACCGCCCCCACGTCATCGATGAATGGCAGCGTGTGCCCGTAATCTGGGACACCGTGCGCCATGCGGTCGATGACCTTGGCGGAGAAAAGGGTGCTTGGATTCTCACGGGCTCATCAACCCCGCGCACTATGTCAAAAGCGCACAGCGGGGCGGGGCGCATCGGTCGTATTCGCATGCATCCCATGACGCTTGTGGAAACTGGCGAATCCAACGCAAAGGTCAGTTTGGCTGGCTTGTTTGAGGACGAGTTCACGCCGTGCGCGTGCGACTCCGGCATTGAGGACCTTGCTCGCGTGGCCGTTCGCGGAGGTTGGCCGGAAGAACGTCTGCAGACCGCGGCCAATGCGCAGATAGTTGTTCGCGAATACCTGGAATCCGTATTCACGCAAAGCGTTCCCCAGCTTGGCGGCAATGAGGAGCTCACGCGCCGCACCGCCGCCTCCATCGCGCGCAATGTAGGACAATCAACCAAGGTAGACACGCTTGTCCGCGACGTCTATGCATATGAATCCGAGGACATGGCAACGGAAGGCGATCGTAAGGCGGTGTCCCAATGCGTCGACATCCTCCGCAGCATGTACCTTATCGATGAGGTCCCCGGCTGGGTGCCGGCGTCGCGCTCCCCCAAGCGCATGCGCGTCAAACCCAAGCGCTACTTTGCCGACCCCTCGCTCGCCGCGGCACTGCTGGGTCTCTCTCCGGACGCGCTGCTGCAAGACTGGCAAACGTTTGGCCTGGTCTTCGAGAATCTTGTCATGCGCGACCTGGACGTCTACGCACGCGCGCTTGACTACGCGGTCTCAAACCCCGTGCGCTATTACCATGATGATTCCGGCCTGGAAGCCGATGCGATTGTAGAGCGCACGGATGGACGATGGGCCGCGTTCGAAATCACGGTGAGTCTTGAAAAGGTGGATCAAGCAGCCGCCAACCTCATAAGGCTGTCCAACAAAGTTTGCGGCAATGATAAGTCGCAGGCACGCAAGCCATCGTTCCTCGCAGTGATTACGGGCATGGGCGAGGTGGCTTATCGCCGCAGTGACGGCGTCTACGTCATCCCCATCCGCGCACTAGGCGCATAGCCCAACCCTACACGGCTCGAATGATCACGGCCTCGCAGGGCAACTCCTTCTCAGAGCCGTCGGCCGCCGTCACGCACGCGCGACCCCAAATATCCAGGCCAGAGAACGCGCCAATCGCCATGGGCAACCCGTTGGGGGACAGCGCGGCAACCTGGTGGCCCAGCAGCGGCACCATATCGAAGTAGTCGGAAAGCACGGGCGCCATGGGACCGGGGCTGGGGCGGGTCGCCAGCATCTGCGCCCACTGGTCCACCTTGGCCTCAACGGCGGCGGCAAGGGCGCGGTGCAGCTCCTCGCGCGCGGGCAACGCAACGCCGCAGCGCGCGGCGGCACCGGCCAGCACGGGCATGTCGACCGTCACGGTCACGCTCGCAGCCGGCCCGTTCTCGCCCGCATGGGCATGCACGCCCACCTTGCCCATAAACAGGTCAAAGTCAAAGGACGAGGTATCCGCGCTCATGGCCTCGCGCGGCTTGGCGCCACCCGGCACCGCGGGATGCTCGCGGCGCGCCACCAGGTCCGCAGGCCAGCCAATGCCCACCTGCTCGCCCAGGCCCAGCTGGCGCAGGCACTCGATCACGCCCATGGCGCACACCTGCGGCAGGGCGATAAACTCCATCATCTTCACCTTGGGCGTAAGCTCAAGCTCGCAGCACAGCTGGTCGACCTCGGCCACAGCACACCAACCTTTCCGGAGGGCTATCCCCGTCCAATAAATCAGGGCGACCCGAACCCGTCGAGCCGCCCCGCATCAGCACATCAAGCCGGCGCCTGCAACGGCGCCCGCCACGGCACCCGCGCCGCCACGGCACCCGCGGCAGCGCCCGCGACGCCTACAGCGAGCCCAGCTCGCCCACCACGTGTCCCACGCGGTCCTCGGGCTCCTTCACATCCACGCCCTCGTAACGGAAGAAGCGCGCAGGGTCATGCATAAGGTCCTCGAGCGGCACCAGCACAAAGTCGCGCTCGCCAAGGTACGGGTGGGGCAGGCGCAGCTTGTCGCCGCCGTGCACCTCGCCGTCCATCCACAGCAGGTCCAAATCGATGATGCGCGGACCGTTGGGGCGGGCGCTCTTGGTGCGGTTGCGTCCCATGCTGTTCTCGATCTTCATCAGCTCGTCCAGCAAGATCAGCGGGGCCAGCTCGGTCTTGATCTCGATCACCGCGTTGGCAAACGGGTCCTGGCGGTTCTCGTAGGCAGGCTCGCTCTCGTAAATGCGCGAGCAGCTGCTAACGCAGGTCATGGGAATCTCCGCAATCAGGGCCTTGGCTGCGCGAATGTTCTCCGCGCGCTTGCCCAGGTTGGAGCCCAGGGCCACAAAGGCGCGGCGGGGCTGCGGGCGGGCGATGGCCCAAAAGCCGTTCAAGAACTGCGAGAAGCCGCGCACGTCATGCACGCGGACAATGTTGGCACCAAGCTGGATGGCACCCAGGCACACGCCGTAGGTGGCGGCGTCGCGCTCGTGCACGTCGCCCACGCCGGAGACCGCGCCAACAAAGCGCTTGCGGCTCACGGCGCACAGCAGCGGATAGCCCAGCGAAGCCAGCTTGGCGGTCTCGCGCTGGATAACGATGTCCTCGTTCGCGTCCTTGCCAAAACCCGCGCCGGGGTCGATGCAGATGCGCTCGCGGGCCACGCCGGCATGGATCAGCGCGCGGGCCTGGTCGGAGAGAAAGCCCATGACGCGGCGCATGATGGGTGCGGAATCCGGCAGGGTGAAGCGGCGCAGCTGCGAGGTCGATCCCGTGGCGGCATCGCGGCGCGCGCTGCGGGCCATGATGGCGGCGAGCTCGTCGTTGGCGGGCACGGCGCGGGTCTCTTCCTCCGCAGCCTTGGCGGCGGCCTCTGCCTCGGCGGCCTTCTTCTCTGCCTCGGCGGCTGCCAGCGCGGCGGCCTTGGCAGCGGCCTCCTGCTCGGCGGCTTCGCTGCCGTTGGGCAAATCTCCAAACGGAAGCTGCGGCTGCACCAGGCCGCCCAGCTTCAAACCGGGACGACGGCCCTTCGCGGCCTTGGCGGCTTTGGCCGCGGCCTCCGCCTCCGCAGCGGCAGCGGCGGCACGGGCCTTCTCGGCCACAAACGCGGCGGCGCTGGTGTCCAGCTGCACCGCGGTATGCCTCTTGGGAGTCTCCTCGGTGGGCTCGCCCGCGTGCATGATGATCACGCCGCAGTTGCTGTCCTTAACAAACTCCACCATCTTGGGATCGGTGAAGCCGGTGACGTCGTTCACAATAGAAGCGCCCACGCGCACCGCGGCCTTGGCCACGTCAACGTGACGCGTGTCGATCGATACGATGGCGCCCTTCTGCGCCAGCGCGCGCACCACCGGCAGCACGCGACGAGCCTCCTCGTCCGCACTCACCGGAGTAAAGCCCGGACGCGTGGACTCCCCGCCAACATCGATGATGTCGGCACCCTCGTCCAGCATCTGCAGGCCGTATGCAATGGCGGCGTCGGCATCAAAGTGCTCGCCGCCGTCGCTAAAACTATCGGGCGTGACGTTGAGAACACCCATGATGCGGGGTCGGTCGAACTTGAGCTCGAACTTACCGCAACGCCATGTTTTCGAATCGTTTGCCATGAGTACCCTTTCGTGCGCGTACAGCTCCCCCTATTGTATCCAGACTGAGCGGGTTTGGCGGCACATGTCTGCGGGGTGCACCAGTAATGCACGGGCGGTTCGCGTGGGGTGGGTTTTGGACGAGTATTTGGACGAGGAATTCTTACTCACGGCCGGGGCGCCCACCAGTCTTATCACGGGACGCGTTCGGCCCTGGCGGGCCTCAGAGCATCCCTTAGATAAGCCGGCGGGCGCCCCGGCCTGACGGGAGCCCTTCCTGGTCAAAGCGCGCTGAAGGGAATCGCGCAAGAAGCGGGGCCGGCACCCGCAGCGGCACCGGCCCCGTGTGGCGGCCAATTGTTTAGCGGCCAATCAACATGCCCGCCCGGCCCGACCGGTCCGGCTGTTCCGCCTTGCCCGCGGCCCTTACGCGTACATCAGGTTGATGAAGCGCATGAGCACCGTCGCCACCTCGGCGCGCGCGGCGCCGTCGGTGGGGTTGAGCTCGCCGGTGACGTCGTCGCCGGTGAACAGGCCGTTCGCGACCGCCCAGGACATGGCGTCCTTAGCGAAGCCGGAGACCTCGAATGCGTCCGGGAAGTCGATCTCGGCGCGCCTGGAGACGTCCATGCCCAGGTACTGGGCGTAGCGCATGAGGAACACGGCCACCTGCTCGCGGGTGACGTCCGCCTCGCCCTGGAACTGCTTGGACCCGTCGGGCATGTCGACGCCGGAGAGGATGCCCTCCCTCAGCGCCCACGCGGCGGCGTCCGCGTAGAAGGCGTTCTCGGGGACGTCGGGCAGCGACGCATCGGACGCGGCCTCGGGGTTCGACTCGAGGTTGTGGAGCATCGCCACGAACATGCCGCGGGAGGTCTTTCCGTAGCCCTGGAACTCCTTCGTGCCGTCGGGCATGTCCACGCCGTTGACGATGCCGCGGGCCGTGGCGAAGTCGACCACGTCGCCGGCGAACCAGTCAGCGTCGGTCACGTCGGGCATGTCCTTGGCGTTGTCCACGACCTTGATCGTGACGTCGCCCGTGGCCTCGAAGACAACGTTGCCGTCCTTGTCGACCGTGCACTTGGGGATCACCGTCTCGTTGCCGTCCGCGTCCACCGCGAACACGACGACGCCGTAGTCGGGCTCGGCGCCCTGCCCCTTCGCCACGGGGACCGTCACCTGGACGGGCACCTTATCGGAGACGGATGCGGGAACCTTGATCTCTACCTCGGGGGCTTTGTCGACGTCCGGTCCGGGCTCGGCGTCGACGAGCGGCAGCTCCACCTTGCCGGACTCGGCGTCCTCCTTCGAGACGATCACCTCGGTGGAGGTCACGTTGCCGTCCTCGTCCTTCTTGACCACGGACTCGGTGCCGGTCGCGGTCTCGTGCGTAATCGTCTGCGAGCCATCGGGCTTGGTCACGGTCGTGGTGGTTGAGCCGTCGGGGTTCTTCTCTACCTCTGTCTTGTCGGACGGGGTCGTGGAGCCACCGCCTCCCGCAGGCGGGACAATGGGCTCCTCATGCTTTGAGACGTTGAACATACCATTCGATTCAACTATGTCATAACCATCAGCAACGTAATCGCTGGGGTCGCTTGAGAAGGATCCGCCCTTCACCACAATCTTGCGCTCAGGAGCCTGCTCGCCTTCTTTTTGGAAGAAGATGAGAGCAGAAGCGTTGTCGCTCTTGAAGGTACCCGCCTCTATGTTGAGCTCAATCGGACGCTCGTTATATCCGCTCTCAACATATATAGCGTCACCAGTAAGAACCAGATTCTTATTAGGGTTGCCGTCATAGTAGTCATCAGGCACTACCTTTTCACCGCGCGCGGCAATGCTCGTGTTAGAGCCCTTTATGTTTACCGTTCCGCCCTTGACGGTGACACCAGACTTCGAATCGATAACAGTGTTGTCGATAGTCAAAACGCCCGATTGCACCGGCCAATACACGCCAAGCGTCTCGGGACAATCGAGCTTGCAATTCTTCAAAGTAACGTTGCAGTTAGAATTCATGCCGTTGGCGCCAACTGCCTGGTCTTTGGTTTTGAAGGTGACGCCATCGAGCGTGATCGTCGCGTTGTCAGAATTAAGACGGCCAGCGCCCTCATTCTCTGCATACACATACAAGCCATACCCATCGGCATGAGAATTCTCAAATACGCCGTTCTTGATAGTTAGGTTGCAATTTGATGCGCCCAATACGCTAACCGTATCACCAGCGTTGTTGGTAACGGTATTTCCGGCAAGATCAAGCGTCATGCTCTGGCCGCAGGTTACAAACTTAAGATATTGGCTCTCGCTTGAAATCTCACCGCCCGCAATCGACTTGGAAAGCGTTACGGTCTCACCGTTATTGGCAGCATAAACCGCATCTTGCAGCGTGGCGTAGTAATGCCCGCCAACCTCAGCGACGCTAGATTCCTTGGCAGGGCCGCTTACCTTGAACTTTCCCGCCTCTTCAGCCTGGACATGACCGGCGCCAAGAAAGCTGGAGTCAATCTCCTTGTTGAACGTGCCGCCATATACCTTTACGGTGGTGGCATACTTTGCGGCGTCGCCCGTTTCTATAGCAATAGAGTTTTTCTCAGCAGAGATATTACCGCCGGAAACCCTTACAAAAACGTTGCCGTACCTTGGATGAACATGCAGGGCGGCGTTCTTATCACCACCTGTTCCGTCTCCCCATTCTCCAGTGTCTCCCTGGTCTTTAGAGGTAACGGTTCCGCCGTTTACCAGCAAGCTGCCCCTCTTGATATCCACCGCACCCGCGGCGCCGTACACCACGCCACCGTTGATGGTGGTAGTACCGTGCTGGGGAGAGTAGATGGCGTAATCCGCAACGGATTCAAGAATGCCGCCATTAACGGTGATGTTCCCCACATAGACTTTGTTGTTGCCGTTGCCAGAAACTGCATACCATCCGGCAACGATCCTTCCGCCGTTAATAACAACAGAAGCATCCCCAGCACTGTTCTCAACACCGACGGCAAACTGGCCCTTGCTCGCATTGTTTTCAATCCCACTTGCCGAGTCGATAAGTCCGCTCTCCATAACGAACTCACCACCGACAGCGTCAATCAATGCATAGCCAGTAGGACCTCCCGTATACACAGTGTCCGTATAAATGGATCCCTGGCCGGTACCGTTTTTAGCCGTATCAGTGGAGTCCATAAGCACCAGGTGACCGTAAACCAGAATTCGACCTGCTTCGGTATTTGCAAGCTTTAGGTCATATCCAGCAAGGTCAAACGTAACGTCTTTGCTCTTAGAAACCACAAGGGTTTGGCTGCCATCGGAAATATCCGCATCGGCGGCAAGCTTAATAATGTCCCCGCTCTTAGCGGCGTCAAAAGCCGCCTTCAGAGAATCAAAGGATGCCGACCCTATGGTTGCAACCACGCTTGCAGTAGTCGCGTCGCCTGATTCAGCGTCATTGGAGCCATCGGAATCCGGCTGAGTAGCATCTTGATCTACCGCGACATCTTGACCCACCGCGACCTCATCAGCCACGGCCGCAACGGGCGCAACCGCGATGCCACCCAGAGCAGCGACAAGGCCAGCGCTCACGGCAAGGCGCGCCAAGTGCATATCTTTAAAACCCATAGTTCCTCCCATTTCTAGAAAGGCAATTCCTTCACGCATAGTTTCAGGCTATCCCTCACTATCACTTTTTACAATCTTGAATCGGCCCTTTAGCAGCGGTTTCTCCGCTTAACGGTTATCCACATCTTTTCAAAATCGTTATCATTTCTTTCAAAAATCAGTGCCCCCCTCTTAACAAAAACGGCCGCCTTCCATGGTGGAAAGCGGCCTAGAAACAAGCTCGATGTAACGTTGTCAGCGCCCGCGGCGGCGCGCGGCGACCGCGAGGGGACACCTGCGGAGGAGCGCCCGCGGGGCAGCGACAGCGGCGCGCGCTGCAACGCGGCTGCGGCAGGCGGCGGCGCTACGCCCGCCGCAACGCCTGGACTCCCAGCGCGATGGCGCCAAGCACGCCTTGGTTGCCGTCGCAGGCGGGCGGAACAATGTAGGAGTCGATATCGTCCAGCTCCGGCGTGGAGATGTAGCCGTTGTTGAGCTGGAGCACCTTGGAGCGCACGCGATCCATCAGCTTGGGAGCGTGATCCGGCACGCCGCCGCCCAGAATGATGCGCTGGGGCGACGCCACGTACAGGTAGTTGAGAATACCCTGGGCAATGTAGGTGCCTTCAAGCTCAAGAAAGCCCTCATCGTCCGCCATATCAGACGCGCGATCAACGCCGTAGCGCTTCACCACGGCCGGACCGGCGGCAAGGCCCTCAAAGCAGCTGTCATGCGTGGGGCAGACGCACTCAAAGTCCTGGTCGCCGACCGCGCGCGGCAAGGTGATGTGGCCGGCCTCCGGGTGCAGCATGCCGTGGATCAGCTGGCCGCCCGCGTAGATGCCGGCGCCAATGCCGGTGCCCACGGTGATGTACATGGCCGAATCCAGCCCCTTGGCGGCGCCGTACATGACCTCGCCCAAACATGCCCCGTTGACGTCCGTATCGTATCCGCAGGGCACGTTGAGACCGCGGCTCATGGCACCCAAGAAGTCGTAATTACGCCAGGCCATCTTGGGCGTTTGCAGAATATGGCCGTATGTGGACGAAGACGGGTTGACGCCCGTGGGGCCAAACGCGGCGATGCCCAGGGCGGCGATGCCCTTGCTGGCGAACCACTCGATCATGGCCGGCACGGTCTGCGCCGGATCCTGCGTGGGGATGCTCGCGCGCTCCGTTATGGTTCCATCGGCGTGACCGCAGGCCAGCACCATCTTGGTGCCTCCGGCCTCGATCGCGCCTATGAGCGGGCGGTCGGCAGCGGGTGCGGCCGTGGCCAGGTTGGCAGCGGGCTCGGAGCCCTGTCGGGTGGTTGGCTGGTTCATGGTTGACCCCTTTCGCAAAGCGCAGCGCCCGGGCGGACGCCGCGCTCACCGTAGCTACGCTTTAGCTGCACTTTTGCAGCAACGCCGCGACGGCTACGCCTCAATATACACGGTCGCGAACTTGCAGTGTCCCAGCGGCTTGAGCGCGACCTCGCAACCGTTGACCTCCACATCACCAGATCGCTGCTCGCGCAGGTTACACAGGTAGGCCTGCTTGACGGGCTTAGCGAAGCGCAGCGTCGCCGTAGCGTCGCCCTGATTAAAGCCGCAGAACAGGCGCACCACAATACCGGGGAGCTCTGGATCATCCGGGGCCTTGACGGCGGAGACAACCGCCGTACCCTCAAGTTCAAAGAGCGATGCGGTAGCGGGCTTGTCGCCGTATACGCGAGGCTCGGAGAAGACGAGGCGGCCGTTGAGGAACTCGGCGTACTCGTAAAGCTCAAGCTCGCCATCGTAGCTGCGTGCCAGCTGAGCCACATCGCCCTGGTCAACGGAGCCCGCAAAGGTGCAGAACCCAAGCTTGTAGGTCATGGGCTTAATCAGCTGAGCGTCGGGCGTCTCCATGGTGCGCTCACCAGAGGCGCGGCCTGGGCGATACAGAAGGTTCTCGCGGCCCATAAAGCCGTACGCACGGAACACGGTCAGACGAATCTGGTTGCCCCACTCGCCCACAACCTCGTACTCGCGCACGCCCAATGGCAGCACCGCAAGGCCGCGCTCGTCATTGGAAAGCGCCACGTAGCTCTGGGTTGGCTCGATAGAGATGCTGGGTTCCTGCCAGGTCTCCATGTTCTGGCGCCAGTTGGCGGGCAGCGAGCTGTCCTCGTCCACATCATTGCCTTCTGCAGCAGCGAGCGATGCGTTGTAGAGGGCCATATCCTGCTGATGCACGTTGTCGCGGCAGATTGCGCCAAACTGCTGGTCCGCGTAGTTAACACTGGTGGCCATCTGCGCGTCGAACAGAATGCACAGGCGGTGCGAGCCCACGGTGTTATCAACGTGCAACTCAACGTCGATGGCGCGCGAGCCGCGGCGCAGGCCAACGGTAAGCGTCACGGGCAGTTGGGTGGAGCACACGCCCTGGGCGCGCTCTTCCAACGTGGCGGGCACCATCATGGTGTGGACGATGGTCGCGGTCGCATAGATATCGCTTGCGGCGAGCTCCACTTGAGGCGCGGGGCCATCGCAAGAGCGAACCACCAGGTCCTGACGGGGCGGCGAGTAGTTGAAGGAGTCGCCGTCGTCGCCGTTCTCCTCCAGAATCGCCTGGTTGTCGTAGACGTAGCCGGTGTCCTTCTCCTCCACGCGCAACGAGCCGTCGGCGTTGATGTTCACGCGATAGAACTCGTTCTCAAGGGCGGCATCGCGCTCAAGGGCGACCATGTCGCTTGCCGTGGACCCATCGAGCACCATGCGGTACTGGGCATAGCCAAGCGCGGGCACCCGGTGGGCTTCGATCGCGATGGTGACCTCTAGCACCTGCTGGGGAATGTAGAGCTTAGCGCTGGGATCCAGGCGGATGGTCTGTGACAGCACGTAGTCAGTGAGATCGCGGCTCTTGAGAACCGTGTAGGCTACAGGCTCACCATCCTCATCCACAATGGAGAAATCTCCGCCGGGGATGTACATCTTCTTGATGACCACGCCGGACCTGGTCTGCGGCAGCGTATTGAACACGGTGAAGGTCATAGGGGCGTCACCAGAGTCAACGCTGGTGGCGATAATGCGACTGTGCAGCTCGACCAGAGAGGTGGCGATGTCGCGGGCCTGCTTGTAGCGCAGGTAGACATCCTCGTTCACGGCGTCCGCGATGCACGAGCCAATGGAATCGTGCGCAGCGTTCTCAAACAACAGTTTCCAGATGGTATCCACGGCGCCGCGCGGATAGTCGTTGCCAAGACTGCGCGACAGGGTCAGCAGCGGTTCCAGCACGTTGACCACATAATTCTGGATCTCCGTGTTGAGTGCCTTGAGGTCGGAGCGGCTGGACCAGATGCTGCGATGGATGCGCATGTGCTTGGCGTTCAGCAGCTCGCCGGAGACCTCCTCCAGCTCGATGCCGTCGCGCTCGATGGCGGCGCGGGTCGCCTCCAGATACTCGGGCAGACTGCTCATGCAATAAGTGTTCTCAGGGTCGTAGGCGTTACGCTGCTCCAAGAGCTCGGGCAGGTTAGCGCGCACGGGCGCCTGATCAAAGCCGCAGGGGAAGTAGACATTTTCCGTCACGTGGCGCGGAGCCAGCTTGTCAAGCACCTGTTGGTGCCACCAGGCATCATTCTCCTGCTGGTCCTCGGGCATGTTGCCGCCAATGTAATAGCCGGTGGGCATCTGGGTGGCGAACACGGTGGAGCCATCGTCGCCGCGCCAGATGTAGTTGAGGTTGTCCGCCATGTCGTTAGAAACGCCGCGCCAGAACAGTGTGGTGTCGATACCGGCCTCGCGGTAGATCTGTGGCATGTTGCCAGCCTGCCCAAAGGAATCCGGCATATAGCCCACGTTCATATAGGGGCCGATTTCCTCGCAGCGACGCATACCGTAGGTGAGGTTACGGACTATGCTCTCGCCAGAGATGATCATCTGGTCGGTCTGGGTGTACCAGGGGCCAATGATCAAGCGGCCATCTGCCACCAGCTTGCGAATACGGCCCTCGTCCTGGGGGCGCCAAGCGAGATAATCGTCCAGAAGCGAAGCCTGGCCGTCAAGCATCCAGGTTCTGAACGCGGGCTTGGTCTCGAGCACGTCCAGCACGTCGGCCAGGTCGCGCATAAGGTAAACCTTGGAGCGGGACGTGGTGAAGTACCACTCGCGGTCCCAATGGCTATGGGGAACAACATGGATGGTCTTTCCCATGGGTTCTTCCACCTTTCGTACGTTGGCAGCCAGATTAGCAAGGGCCAGCAGGTTGGACCCCGACGTACTGGGCTGCGGTGCTAGAAAAAGGCCCCGCCCGGCGGTATGCACGAGCGGGGCCAAAGGAAGGGCGTTACTCGAAGGAGATCTCGATCTCGTCGATATTAACGTCGGAGGAGTCTGCCTCTGTCTCAACGTTGAAGTCGACCAGGAGCGGAGCGACGACGCCGATGAACAGGGCGCCTGCCAGCAGGCCGACCAAATAGGCCCAGCCGTTGGTCATGGTAATGAAGCCATACATGCCACCCAGCGGCGGGATCACGGCGTCGGCACCGAGCAGGGCGGCGATACCAGCACCCAGAGCAGCGCCGATGACGTTCACCGGAATGAGGCGGGAAGCCTTGACCAGGGTGAAGGGGATAGCACCCTCGGTGATGCCGATGAAGCCCATGACCCAGTTACCAGTAGCGGACTCGCGGAGGCTCTGAGAGAAGCGGCTGCGGCGAATCACGGTAGCGATGGCGTAGCCCAGCGGCGGGATGCAGATAGCGCAGTTGATGAAGACGTTGGCGGTATAGATACCCTCGGCGAGCAGGACGTTGCCGGCCATCCAGGCGGCTTTGTTGACCGGGCCGCCCATGTCAAAGCCGATCATGGCGCCAAGAATCATAGCCATGAGAACCTTGTTGGTGCCGCTGGTGCACATGTCGCGCAGGTAGGCAATGACGCCCTCGTTGATGGCGGCAAGCGGAGAAGCCAGGAGGACAGCGATCAAGGCAACGGTAAGCGTGGACAGGAAGGGCAAGATGACCAGAGGCATGGTCTGCTGGAATGCCTCAGGCAGCTTGATGTTCTTTAGCGCCCACTTAACCAGGTAGCCAGCGATGAAGGCGTAGAGCACGGCGCCCAGGAAGCCAGCCTTGGTGCTGGTGGCGATGGCGCCCGCCACAAAGCCGGCGCCGATGGCGGGCTTATCAGCGATGGAATAGGCGATGAACGCGGCGAGCACAGTGTTGACCATGCCGATGCCCGTCCAACCAACCTGCTGGACCTGGTACAGGAATCCCAGGAAACCAGTAAGGTCCTCGGTGAGGCTGGGAGTGCCCATAGCAAGGGCAATGAGCTGCGGGATAGCAACTACCAGCGAGGAGCCAATGATGAGCGGCAGCATGTAGCCGATACCGGTCATCAGATGACCCTTGATCTCAGAGAAGAACTTCTTCATTCTCTTCCTCCTTTATTTCTTTGCCTCTACGGCAGCGGCACACTTCTTGAGCACGGCCTCCGGGGCCTTGATGCACATATTGATGTCGATACGGATTACGGGCTTTCCCTCAAAGCGGTCCATGCCCTGGATCTTCTGATCGGAGGCGATCAGGACAAAGTCCGCCGCTTTGGCTTCTTCCGCCGTAACCGCGTTAATCTTGCCCATGGAACCCTGCTGCTCAATCTTGACATCCCAGCCAAGAGCGTCGCCAGCCTTCATGAGAGCCTTGGCGGCCATGGGCGTGTGGGCCAGTCCTGCCGGGCAAGCGGAAATACCTACCACCTTCATGTCATTCACACTCCTTCTCGATATGTTCAAGCACAAGTGACACCACGTCATCAGCCGTAGCGGCCATGGCAACCGCGTTTTTAAACTCATCTTCCAACAGGCACGTTGCAAGGGCGGACAGCAGCTTGAGATGCTCTTCCCCACCGTTGGCATCGGGCGCCATCAGAACAAACAGGTGCTGGACGGGCTTGTCGTCCATGGTCCGCCACGCAAGAGGGGCAGCCGTACGCACATAGAACATTGCCGCTCGGCCTACAGCCGAGCACTTGGTATGAGGGATCGCGTAGCCGTCCATAAGGCCGGTCGCCACCTCACGCTCTCGCTCCAGGAGGCCCTGATAGGCCCCGTCCGCTGAAGCGATGCCCAAGTCCTGCGCCCTATCCGCTACGGCGCGAAATACGTCTTCCGCGTTCGCCGCGTCTAGGTTGAGGAGAACTTGGTCTTGCGTAAACACTTTTTGCATCGCGTCTCCTTCCTGACAACCACATCATGCGGCTGCGAGTGCCCTCGCTCAACCTTGCCGATTTCCGTCTTACGGCGGAAACGGAAGATTTGGAAAGGCGCCTTATTTTCCGCTTGTCGCGGAAATGGAAATGGGTAACAATAACCTCCTTTTCCGCTTGCTCGCGGAAAAGCCTTGGGTAGGACTTGCGCCGTTCCATGGCGCACAATGTGGTAAACGCACGTAATAGACGCATGCAATCGCGCACGATGCAAAACATACGCAAGGGGGTCTTTAGAGTTGTTTGGGCAGAAGCGACTTGACGCGATCTTTGAGGCGGTCCGCCATTCCACCTACGCCCCCGCGGCGCGCCTGGCCAAAACGCATGGCATAACGGATCGCACGGTGCGCAGCGATATAGCCCGCATCAACAGCGTGCTCGAAGACCATGGCGCCTATATCGATATCAAACGCGGCCAGGGCTACCATCTGGTGGTGCAAGACGCACAACTCTACGAGGACTTTATCGCCTCAACCCGCGAGCGCAGCGCCGGCGAGCCCGATCTTTCCAGCGCGGACGACCGTATCCGCTTTCTGCTCAACGCCCTGCTCATGGCCGATGACTACCAAAGCTACGACCAGCTTGCGGACGTTATCTACGTGGGCGAGAACACGCTGCAGAACTATATACGCCAGATTAAGGACATCCTGGCAGACTACGACCTGGCACTGCTGGTCAAAGCGGGCTTTGGCGTAAAGGTACTGGGGCGAGAAGACGATCGCCGCCGCTGCTTTATGGACCGCGTGGTGATTCGCAACATGCGCTCCTACGTCAAAGGATTCTCAGACGACGAGACCAGACTGTTTCCAGACATAGATCTGGGCTCACTCGAGCGCATAGTCCGCGGGCATATGGAGCATTCCGACATCGTCACCACCGACTACGGCTTTAAGAACCTGCTTATGCACACCGCCCTTATGGTGATTCGCATCATGCACGGGCGCCCGGTGGAAACCAGCGAAGATGCGGAGACCAGCTCGCGCGTGTCGCTCTTTCTCGAAGGCACCTGCCGCGACCTCGAGCGGGAGTTTGGCATCTCGATCTGCGAGGCGGAGCGCGGCTACCTACTGCTGCACATCCTCTCCAACACCAACCTTGACCGCCTGGGCATAGACAACCAGCTGTTCCGCAGCGACGTCGACGCCCTGCTTGAGGTTGTAGCCCAAAACTACGGCTTCGACCTGCGTGACGACTCCGAACTCAAGCGCAACCTGCTGATGCACCTGAGCTCTACGTTCTCAAGCAAAGACCTCAAGATCATCAAGAAGAACCCGCTGCTCAACACCATTCGCTCCAGCTTTCCCCTGGCGTTTGAAATCGCTCTCGCCAGCACCAGCAAGGTATTCGACACGGAGCCCTATACGCTCTCCGAAGACGAGGTTGGCTACGTCGCCCTGCACATAGGCGCCGCCATAGAGCGCCGCACCCCTCGCAACAGGCCCCTGCACAAGGTTGTGCTCGTCTGCGGATCGGGCAACTCCATCGCCAGCATGCTGGAAAGCCGCCTACTCACCTACTTTGGCGATCGCATCACCATCGCCCGCAGCATCTCGTACCGAGAGTTCTGCGAGCTCGACGCCGCCGACCTTGCGGACACCGCCTTTGTGGTCACCACCGTGCCCATAGAGCGCTGCCCACTGCCGCGCGTGCTTGTCGACTTCAGCCTGAGCGCGCAGGACACCGAAACCATCTCGCGTATGCTCAACAGCATAGAAGAACAGGTAACGTCACTTGTTGGCGCCTTCTTTGACCAAGAGCTTTTCTGCCATATCACCGAACCTGCCGGCAAGGGCGAGGTGCTGGAGAAGCTCTGCGACATGTTGCAGAGCCAGGGCATTACCGACCAGACCTTCCTATCCTCCGTCCTTGAGCGCGAGGCCCTCTCAGACACCACCATGGACCCGCTGTTCGCCATCCCCCACTCGCTCAGCCCCAGCAGCACCAAAACCAAGGTTTCCGTAGCGCTACTTGACCAGCCGCTCGACTGGAGCGCCGGATCGAAAGAGGTGCGCATCGTCTTCTTGCTCGCCGTGCAAGCGGGCGACCGTGTGAACATTGAATACCTCTATGGCCTGCTGCTCAGCATCACCAACGACCGCCGTCTTCAGCACGACATCCTCTCCTCGCAAGGCTTTGCGGACTTTCTCGCCATCCTGGACCGCAAGGCGCAGGAACACGCGTAAAAACCGCCGGCTGAGGTCAAGTGGGCCGCACCGTCCGCGAAGATCAACGCGCCGCGCGACATACCTGGCAACAACCCAGCCCTGCTGTTTTTGCCCTCCAGTTGGACTTGGCGTTCTGCTGAAATCAGCCTTCGTTTGCATCGCGTTGCTATTTTCGAGCTCCAGTTGGACTTGGCGCTGCTACTTTTAGCCTTCAGTTGGACTTTGCCTTTACCGCACGAAGATGCGCCCCGAAGATACAGCTGGTAGATAGCCCGGCGCATCCAAGGGCCTTCTTGCACAACTCCAACTGAAGCTCATTTTTAGCAATCGAGTCAAACTGGAGGCGTTTTTTAGCAGAGTGCCAAGTCCAACTAGAGGGCGTTTTCAGCGATTGAAGTCCGCGCGGCGCGGGATGCCTCTGTTAACACCCAACCGCTGGCAGATGCCAGGCAAAAGTGCGGCCACCGCAACGGTATCATTCAACCTGTATGCAACCCCTGCAATAGGATGGTCGATACCATGAACAAACCCTCCCGCACCTGGCGCCCCGGCGCCCGGGCAAGCGTTATGGCCGGACTCGCCTGCGCGTCCCTGGTGTGCTCGCTGGCCATGCCGCCCGCCCTGGTCGCCATGGCGCAAACCACGTCGTCAACGTCTTCGCAGGCGCCTTCTCAGGCAGCAGCCGCGGACGTCGCAGACCGAAGCACCACAGCGCCCAGCACGCCCGGCGTAGACGGCACCGCTGACTGCACCGGCGGTGACACGGGCGACAGCGTGGGCAACACCGGCAGCTCAACGGACACCGCAGCCCCCGCGGATCCAACGGACCCCGCCGCCCCAGGCACCGCCACGGACAGCACCGCGGATGACGCAACCACCCCCGCAACCCCGGATAACATCACAACCCAAGACGCCCCCGCAGAAGAAACCCCCGCGCCAGACAACGACCGCGCCGCCCTGGACGCCCTCGCCGCCCAGCACGCCGCAGCCGTAGCCGACGGCACCTACGCCATCGCGTCTTCCGCGTCGCAAGCAGCCAACCAGCGCGGCGTGCTCGACGTTCAGGGAGCATCCGCGGCAGGTGGCGCAACCATCCAGCTCTACGCCAGCAACGGCACGGGGGCCCAGCGCTGGCGCGTCACGCATGATGACGCGGGCTATGTCACGTTCATCAACGTCGCGTCCGGCCTGGCGCTCGACGTGCAGTGGGGCAACTCCGCCGCGGGAACCCCGGTGCAGCAGTACGCCCCCAACGGCAGCTGGTCGCAAAAGTGGATCGTGATTTCTTTGGACGAGGAATCCGGTAGCGACACCACCGCCACCGCGTTCCCAACGCGTTGCATCATTGTCTCCGCCCTGGCGCCCAACATCGCTCTTGACCTGCGCGGAGGCTCAATCGCAAGTACCACCCCGGTGCAGATTTGGGACTCCAACCACAGCGCGGCGCAAACCTTTACCTTTATCGACGCCTCGCCCGCAGCACCCGCCGCGGTGGAAGACGGCACCCTGCCCCAGGGCTGGTTCAGCCTCAAGCCGCAGTGCGCCCCCGCAAGCGGCGTGGACATCTACAACGCGTCGCGTAGCAACAACGCCAACGCGCAGCTGTGGAGCGCCAACGGCACCTTTGCCCAGCTGTTCACCTTTAAGTACTGCAACGGCTACTACCTCATAGTCAACGCCGGCAGCGGCAAGGCGCTCGACGTCGAGACGGCAGACGTTGTTCCCGGTACCAACGTGCAGCAGTACCAGGCGAGCGAGGTCAACCCCGCGCAGCTGTGGGCGCCCGTAGCCAATGCGGACGGCAGCTACACCTTTATCAACAAAGCGACGGGCATGGCGCTCAACATCGATGGCGCGGCATCCTACAACGGCGCCAACGTCAACGCCTACACCCCCAACGGCAGCGCGGCCCAGCGCTTTACCCTTGCCAAGCAGACCAACCTTTTGGCAGAGGGCATCTACACCCTGGGCGCAAGCGCGGCCACCAACAGCGTGCTCGAGGTCTCGGGCGCAAGCCAGGCGGCCGGAGCCTCCGTGCAGGCCTACGCATCCAACGGCACCCTGGCCCAACGCTGGCGCATCGCGCTTGTTCCGGGAGCGGAGAACACCTACACCATCCAGAACCTGGGATCGGCCAAGTTCCTTACCGCGGACTCCGCCGGCACGGTGAGCCAGCGCGCCGCGTCGGGCTCAGCAACAGGCTCAGCAGCGGGTACCAGCGCAGCAACGGGCACCGGCGCAGCAACGGGCACCAGCGCCGCAGCAGGCGCGACCGCCGCGAACCCCGCCCAGCAGTGGACCCCCGTCATCACCGCGCACGGCATCGCGTTCGAGTCCGTCGCCCACCCCGGCCGCGTGCTCGACCTCACTGCAGGCAGCACCGCCAACGGCACCCGCCTGCAGCTGTGGCAGGCAAACGGCAGCCCCGCGCAGGCCTTCGCGCTCGCGTCCACCACGGACGCCCTGCCAAACGGCACCTACACCCTTACCGTCGCTAACACCAGCCTGGCCATCGACGTGGCAAACGCATCCTATGCCAGCGGCGCCAACGTGCAGGTATTCCAGTCCAACAACTCCGGCGCGCAGAAGTGGAACGTCACCCGCAACGCAGACGGAACCTACACCATAGTCAACGCCGCCAGCGGCAAGGCGCTCGACGTCGCGGGCGGGTCGGCATACTCCGGCGCCAACGTGCAGCAGTACCAGCCCAACGGCAGCGCCGCCCAGCGCTGGAACATCACGTTCGATGCGGGCGGCTACAAAATCGCCAGCGCGGCGGGCGCGGGCGGTGCCTGCGTGCTCGACGTCTCCGGCGGCATCACCTCCAACGAAAGCGCCGCAAACGGCGGAAACCTGCAGGTGTACCAGTCCAACAACTCCACCGCCCAGCGCTTTACCCTGCAGCCCACCACCTACGTGCCGCCCATGCCCCCAACGCAGCTGTCCATGTACACGCGCGCGCAGGGACGCTTCAGCGCCACCAACCGCCTCATCATGGTCGACACCACCAACTGCCGCGTGGGCATCTTCTCCGGCGGCATGGGGTACTGGAACATGGACGCCTACTGGACCTGTAGCACCGGCAAGCCCAGCACGCCCACCGTCATCGGCGAGTTCACCGTCACCGGCAAGGGCTATTCCTTTGGCGAGAACCACGGCTACAGCTGCTATTACTACACCCAGTTCTACGGCGACTACCTTATCCACTCCATCCAGTACTACGCCAACAGCTTCCGCGTTATGGACGGCCGCCTGGGCGTCCACGTCTCCAACGGATGCGTCCGCATGAGCATCGACCAGGCCAAGTGGATCTACGACAACATTCCCTACGGCACCAAGGTGGTCACGTACCGGTAGCGTGGTTACGCAGCGGCAGCGCGATCATCCGCGGTCCCGCCGCGTCCGCCCAGCACCATTCGCATAGCGCCAGCCACACAGCGCGCAGCCAAGACAAAGAGAGGGCAGCCCCATTCAACTAGGGGTTGCCCTTTCTTTTTTGGACGAGGAGCGGCTGAAATAATCCGCCCCGCACACGCCGATGCGCAAAAGCGGCCCATACCAAATAACAGAGCCCCTACACATCCGTATCGCTCTTTTTTGGACGATAAGCCCCAAAGTGAGACCCCGCGCCCCGCAACCAGCCCTTCCAAACAAGCGCAGCCCAAAGATCGCCCGCGGATCATCCAAAGTTTGCCAGGTCGCAAAACCCGTAAAACACCGCTACCTGCGCTTCTCTCGATAACTGGCGATTATCTGTTCCTTTGGAAGGAGAAGACGTATGACAGCTTGCGTCAACAAGAAGAGCAAGAGGGTAGCCGCGGTCGTCACCGCCTCCCTCGTGGGCGCGCTCTCCATCGGCGCCCCCGCGGTCGCGCTCGCCGCGAACGCTAACATCGACATGCTGGTCGCTGACGAGGTCGCCGATTTTAACAACGGAAAGATCACTCAGGCCAATGGCAGCGCTGTAAGCAACAACCTGGTCACGTTCACCGCCGACGGCAACGCTATCGAGGTCAAGCCCCAGAAGCTTACCACTGCGACCGGCGTCGAGGTCACGTTGAAGGCGGGCGATTACCGCGTTTCTTACGTCAAGGCCGATTCCGAGGGCAAGCCGAGCTCCGAGGGCGTTTCCGAGATCGTCCTTCCGGGCAAGTACTTCGTCAAGGTCGAGGCCCTGGCCGGCGATTACGTGGGCGGTGTTGCATATCTTCCCGTTAAGGTTGACGCTGCGCAGTTCACCGACCTCAAGGTTTTCGAGGTTAATCCCGCCGATCCCAAGGATAACGATGACACCAAGCTCGTATATACGGGCAAGGATCTGTCCCTCGGGCTCAAGAATGATGACAAGACCCTGGTCGCGGGCACCGACTACGATGTGAAGTACCTGAAGGCCGGATCCTCCATCGATGCAGATGGTGTTTCCGTGAAGGAGACCGGCAGGTATTCTGCGGTCGTCACCGGTAAGGGCATCTACGCTGGCGAGAAGGCTCAGATCAAGGACATCATGGTCGACAGCTTCGATCTCAGCAGCGCCACGATCACCGTAGACCCGGTCATCAACTCCAACAGCCTCCCTGTCAACCCGACTTCGGTTGTCTGGACCGACTCCCAGGGCAACAAGACCGTTCTCGATCCCACCCTTGTCAAGCTCAAGATGACGAATGCCCCCGGCTCCAACCTCATCTTCGATGCCAAGGGCCAGTACACCTTCTTCGCCGAGAGGGCAAATGAGGACCTGAAGAACGACGTTAAGTACACCCAGTCCGTGCATGTCGACAAGTATGCCACTGAGGCCACCGTCCAGTACGACGGCGAGGACTGGCCCGCCAGCTTCGCAATCGACCTTAACGACAAGAAGCCCGCTTCCTTCGACGAATCTCTCGTCAAGGCTTTCTACGGCACCCCCAAGACCGATATCAACGACATCTCCATTACCGCGACCAACGCTGATGGAGGCGTTGTCGACTTCAAAACCATGAACTCCACCCCGGGCGTCTACACCGTCAAGGTTGTCGCAAAGTCGACTGCATATGAGGCCGCTGCGGTTAAGACCTGCACCGTCACCGTCAAGGGTAAGACCGTCGACGCCGATGCGTCCGTGTACGTCCAGTACAACAACAAGACGATCACCAGCTTCGTCAAGGACTGGGATGGCAATTCTCTGCCCAAGAACAGCTTTACCGTCAAAGGCGTTAATGACGAGATCAAGGACCTCGAGAGCACGCTCAGCACAAAGCTTACCAACGAGAAGGGCGAAGAGGTCGATTCCGCAACAGATGCCGGCGTCTACACCCTTACCGTCTCCAGCTCGAAGTACGAGCTGACGGGAACCACCTCCATCAAGATCACCGTTAACCCGTTGAAGCTCGACAAGCTCGTCCTCAAGGGCGGAAACGTTCATTCTGATTTCGGCACCACCTATGCGTTGCGCCAGAACAAGCCCTTGACCGGCCTCACCCTCGACTATGTCAAGGGCGTCGACGTCGATGGCAACGGCGCTCTCGACGACTACGCCACGGTCGGCGGAATCGCCTCCAGCAACATCAAGGACGTCTCTATCAAGCTCCAGCAGCTCAACGAGAAGACCGGCGTGTGGTATGACGTCACCGGCGTTCCCGCTGTAGATACGAAGAACCCCTATGAGGCTCTGAAGTTCCGCTTCGTCGTCTCCCCCCTGAACGCTTCTGCGCTCAAGAACTGCGTATTCGCAACCGAGGATGGCACTGTTGTTGACTTCTTCGCCTTGAACAAGAAGCTGGCATTCACCGACGTTATGCCTTCCGATTGGTATTACGGCGTCGTTTCCAAGGCCAGCGACGACAAGCTGATGAACGGCTACGCGGGCACCAAGATCTTCGGATCTTACGACAAGCTCACCCGCGGACAGGTCGCCTGCGTCCTATTCAACATGGCCGGCGCTAAGACTAACGAGACCGAGCTCCATTACAACGAGGTCGAGGGCTTCCTGACCGGATTCTCCGACGTCAACGGCAAGGCGTACTACGGCAAGGCTATCGCATGGGCCAAGCAGGCCGGCGTCGTCAACGGCTACGGCGACGGCACATTCCGCCCCGACGCCAACGTCACCCGTGAGGAGTTCGCGGCCATGCTCGCCAACTTCGCCAAGAAGTACAACTCCTTCACTGACGTCGACGCCGACAAGGTGCTGGGCGAGTTCTCCGACGGCGCCTCCGTCTCCGACTGGGCCGAGGAGGTCGTTGCCTGGGCCGTCGACCAGAAGATCATGGGCAACAATGGTTCCATCAAGCCGACCGATGACATCGTTCGCGCTGAAGCCGCGGCAATGGTTATCAATTCTGGTCTTAAGCTCTAATCTCTATAGAGTTTAGGTGATAGCCCTCCCCTTAGGGGGAGGGCTTGCCGGAGGGTTCCCGCATCGGAACCTCCCGGCAAGCCTTAAGCACGTAAGCAAGCTGTCGCACAAGGCTCGAAGCAGGGAGGGCTCCGAGAGGGGCCCTCCCTGCTATCTATCGAATTAGATATCGAATAAAACGCCGAGGGCCCCCGCGGAACTCCACGGGGGCCCTCGGCGCATCGAGCCTTGTGCGACAGCTTGCATTTGCCTTAAGGCTTGCGAAGGTGCTCTACTGGAGAACGCCTTCGCAAGCCCGCTCCCCGAGGGGAGCGGGCTGATAGCTCGTCGTATCCGCTCAGCAAATAAGCTTGCTGTAATGCCGGATTACTTGGTCGGCTTCTCGAGCTTGGCGGGCTGGTAGTTGACCGCCATTGCGGCGACCTGGGCGCGGGTGATCACGCCGGTGCCGTCCAAGCTACCGCCGTTGCCCATGATCTCGCCCTCGACCGCCCATGCGACGGAGTCGACGGCCCAGTCGCTGACGGAGCCCTTGTCGGCGAAGCCGTCGAGGACCTTGGGGTCCGCGGCCTCGTAGTTGCCGGTGAGCTTGGCGTAGTTGGCGAGCATGCAGGCGAACTCCTCGCGGGTGACCATGGCCTCGGGCTTGAAGGTGCCGTCGCCGTAGCCGTTGACGACGCCGGCCTGCTTAGCCCATGCGATGGCCTGCGCGTAGTAGGCGTGGCCGTTGACGTCGGAGAAGCCGGTCAGGAAGTTGCCGTCCTCGTCGACGAAATTGTCGTTGTCAATATCCGGCGCGCCCGCCATGTTGAACAGGACGCAGGCGACGTCGCCGCGCTTGATCTGAGCCTCGGGGCCGAACAGGGTGGTGCCGGCGTAGCCGTTGATGTAGCCGTTATCGGCGGCCTTGTTGACCACCTCGTAGTACCACGCACCTTCCTTGACGTCGGAGAATTTCTCGGCCTTGTCGACATCGAAGCTGTAGGCGGGGGCGGTCAGCTCCATGTTCTTGGCGTCGACGGCCTCGGACAGTGCGAGGGTCATGGTGTAGGATCCGCGCTTCTTGACGGAGGAGACCTCCTCGCCGTTAAGGGCGAGGGACTGGTTCAGGTAGTCCTCGGCGATGGAGTCCTTGAACTGCTTCCAGACCAGGTCGCCCTCGTCGTCGCGGGTGCCGTCGGAGTAGACGTAGATCGGGTCGATGGCCTTGCCGTCGTTGTACTTGAGGCTGTAGTGTCCGTTGATGCCGGAGAGCGCACCGGCGGTTCCCTTAACGACCTCGGTGAGCTCGGACGCATCTTTCTCGAGGTACTTGTCGCCCTCCTTGACGATGCGGAAGCCCGAGACGTTCAGCTTCGCGACCTTGACGGGAACGGTGTTGCCGTCGAAGTCCTGGCCCTTGACCTTGACGGTCATGGTGTAGTCGCCCGCCGCGACGATGTCGCTGGCGTCAACCTTGTTGCCCTCGGCGTCGGTGAAGACCTTGCTGACGTCGCTGGAGCTGACCTCGAAGCCGTAGGCGTCCTTAACCACGACGGAGGGCTCGGCGAGCTGCTTGCCGTCCCAGGTCTTGGAGACCTCGGTGACGACCTTGTTGTCGTAGGCGACGTAGAGCTTGTAGCCCTGGAGGGAGCCGTTGGTAATCTTCAGGCTGAAGGTCTGAGTAGCGCCAAAAGCGCAGGACGCCGCATTTGCCTTGTCAACGATGGAGACAGTGACGGTGTAGACGCCAGGGTTCTTCATCGTCGGCGTGGAGACGACTTCGCCGTCCTCGTTCACGTACGTGAACTCGAAATCTGCATCGGTGCAGGGCTTCTTCTCGCCCTTATCAGTGTAGAAGGCAAAGAAGTTGGCCTCGCTGTAGGCTTCGTTCTTGGAGGAGTCGAAGGTCATCTCCTCGGGGAGGGCGGCGCCGTTGTAATTGATGGTCGCCTTGTTGGCGGCGCGGTAGACCTTGGCGCCAGTCACGACCTTCCAATCGCCGCTAGGGGTCTTGTCATTCTTATCGTCGGTGACGTTGGTGTAGTTGCCAGACTTCTTGGCGGCGTCGGTCAGGCACGCGGTGGGCGTGAAGGTCCTGCAGTCTGCGGTGGGATCGCCGTAGAAGAAGGTGAAGTCCTTCGCCATGCCCTCGGAACCCTTGACCGTCGTCGGGCCGGCGGGGAGGTTCTCGCCAGCGAAGACGGTGGCGGTGAAGAAGTCGTCAGCCTTGAGGGACTTGACGTCGACCGGGGCGATGGTGAAGTTGAGGTTCTTGGTAGATCCAGCGTAGACACCCTTGCCGGCGATCTTCGCATAGTAGGAGCCGGCGTTGGTCGGGGCGGTCTCGGAGGTGGCTGCGGAGTTCTTGGCGCCGTAGGTCACGGTGAAATCCTCGCCGGCCTTGAGCTTCTTGGTACCGAGCATGAACGTCAGGTCGACGCCCTCGCCGTCGTAGGAGACGTTGTCCTCTTTAAGGGTGGCGGAAGAGAGGCTCTTACCGGTGACGGTGAAGCCCGCGTAGGCCTTGCCGCCCTTGTAGTCGCCGCCCTTGGCCTCGACGCACACGAAGTAGGAACCGGGCTCCACGGCGTCGGTGCGGGTGGCGGTGGGGTTGCCCTTCTCGTCGGCCTTGACGAAGTACACGCGGTAGTCGTCGTTGCCGGCGAGCTTGATGGCCTTAGCGGACACCGGGGTCACGGACTCGGCTGTGATCTCGGCCTTCTTGCCAGTGTACTCGAGGGTGGCGTCGGTGTCGCTAAGGACGACCTTGCCCTGATTGAACGCCTCGACGGCGCCCTCGGCGAGCAGGTTCACGTTCGCGGCGAGCGCGACCGCGGGGGCGCCGATGGAGAGCGCGCCCACGAGGGA
>OFMJ01000542.1_pt1 | contig 39127 bp, 12 predicted proteins | sample 1541801 | NCBI WGS metagenome assembly OFMJ01 (sample SAMN04209234, study PRJEB22552) | human gut metagenome | biome: gut; material: feces | host: Homo sapiens | place: USA: Oklahoma
GCATGGCCTTCGGCCGATTCTGTATCCCGCGGCTGCCGCCGCAGGTCTCTCCCCCGACTGCCTAACGGCGGCCACCTCGAACGCAATTAAGGACCAGCTTTCAGCTGGCTTCATATTTGCTCACTGTCGTTCGCCTTCGCCTAAAAACGACTCTGGCGTTTTCTTCACGGCTCAGCTCATCAGAGGGCGGCCACAAAACTTCGCTCCATAACTGAAGGCGCAACCACAATCAACCCTATCAATGAGGAGAAACATGGGAAAGCTGATACGAAAGGCAACCGGACTCACGGTCGGCATGGCAACACTGCTCGCTGGTCTGTTGCTGCCGATGACGGCCAGTGCCGAGAGCGCATCGCCAATCGATGCCAGTCCGATCATCCACTATTCATTCGATAACGCACTGACATCCAAGACCATCGCTAACGAGGGCAGCGCGGCCAACAGCGATGCCACCCTATCCGGCGACGCCACGGTGGCCAATGGCCAGATCAACCTGACCGGCTCGCAAACCATTAGCGTGCCGACCACGGCCATCGCCGGTAAGAGGGACGTTACCGTCTCCATCTGGCTCAAGAACAATTACGGCAACGGCAATACCGCCGCCGCGTACATCGGCGCGGCCAAGACCGGCAATTATCCGGCCAACGGCTACTGGCTGCTCAACCCGGCCAACCCGAGTGGCTACGCGAAATCCGTAATGACCAATGCCACTGCGGCCGACCCGAATAACAGCCCGTGGGGCACCGAAGTCGGCCCTGGATCGACGAACGCCGCCACCACCGGCACCAAGGCCACCAGCGATTTGGCTCTGTACACCACCGTCATCAGCGGCACCAACAGCACCATGAGCTTCTACCTCAACGGCAAGCAGGTTGGAGACGTCACCTACACCATTCCGGCCGGTGGCCTGACCAATTACGGCGACCTCGTCGCCTACATTGGCAAGTCCTCCTACGCTGACCCGAACTCCAAGCTCGACGTGGACGATTACGCCGTATACGACACTGCCATCAGCGCCGCAGACGTGACCAAGCTGTATGACGCTCAGGTGCTCGACAAGGCCGAGGCCGCTGTCAAGGCCGCTGTGCCCGCATCCGCTACCGAGGACTTCGCGCTGCCGACCAGCGCCGCTGGCGTGAGCATCGCGTGGAAGTCGGACAACGCAGCCATCGCCGTTGACAACGCTACCGGCAAGGCCACAGTCACTCGTCCGGCCGCAACCGCAGCTGATGCCGAGGTGATCCTCACCGCCACGTTTGGCAACAACGCCAAAACCGCCGACTACACGGTCCTCGTGCCGAAGCAGCTCTCCGATGCCGAGCAAGCCAAGGCCGACCTTGACGTCGTCACCATCGAGGACTCCGACGACATCCGTAGCAACTTCTCCGTGCCCACCAAGGGCAACAATGGTTCGACCATCTCGTGGGAAGTGACCGGTGGCAAGGATATCGCCACACTAGGCGAAGGCGTGAACGACAAATCTCGAACGGTCACTGTTAAGCGCCCTGCCGCCGGTAGCGATGCCGTCACTGTGACGCTCAAAGCCATTGCCAAGTACGGTACCGCCACCGAAACGAAGACCTTCACCGTCACCATTCAGCCGATGCCTGCCGCCGAAGAGAAGGACGAGGCCTACGTGTGGGCGTTCTTCACCGGCGAGGGCGTGGGCGGCGAGAAAATCAGCCTCGCGGCTTCCAAGGGCAACGATGCGCTCGACTGGAACACGCTGAACAATGGCACTCCGCTGTTCACTTCCGAGTTTGGCGAGAAGGGTTTGCGCGATCCGTTCATCATGAAGTCCAAGGATGGTGACAAGTTCTACATGCTTGCTACCGATCTGAAGATTGACGGTCGTGCTCCCCTCAACGGGCTGAATGGCTTTGCTGGTGCACAGGCTAACGGTTCCAAGTACATTGAGATTTGGAAGTCCGACGATCTGGTCAACTGGTCCAAGCAAAGCCACGTCAAGGTGAGCTCTGATTACGCAGGCAACACTTGGGCGCCTGAGGCCTACTACGACGAGGAAATCGGCAAGTACGTGGTCTATTGGGCCTCGAACCTGTACGACAACACCGACGAGAACAGCCGCAAGCAGCTGACCTACAACCGCATGGTGTACGTCACCACCGATGACTTCGTCAACTTCTCCGACCCGACAGTGTGGATTGACGTTGATCGCCGAGGTGGTGCAGGCAGTGGATCCATCGATGTGACCGTGCAAAAGGTAGGGGATACCTACTACCGCATCTACAAAGATGAAAACACGATGTCTTTGCGTCAGGAGAAGTCCACAGATTTGACTGCCGCAATTGGTGGTGTCGGCGTGAAGAACTACGCCGATGCGCTTAAGGGTAGTGCATGGAGCGAAGTTGCCACGAACATCGGTAAAGGCCAGGCTAACGGTTACGGTAAAACCTTCACTTCCGGCGAAGGTCCATCGCTATTCAAGGCCAACGATGGCGACGTGAACGGCTACCAGTACTACCTGTTCGCCGACCAGCCGAGCTATCATCAAGGTCCAAACCACTATGTGCCGATGGCGACTGAGGATATCGCCAGCGGTCAGTGGACCGTTATCGGCAATAAGATGCCTGAGGTGAACTTCCCGACCAATTCCGATGGCGGCAAGCCGCGCCACGGCACTGTGCTGCCCGTGACCCGCGCCCAGTATCAGAAGGTGCTGGAGGCGTACGCTCCGGCTGTGGCTGTGAAGTCCGTTGACGCGCTGTCTGCCGAGACGACGGTTGGTGTGGCGCCGACGCTGCCGGAAACCGCGCATCTGACTCATGCGGACGGTTCCGTTTCTGACGTTGCAGTTGAGTGGGATGCCATTGACGCAGCTTCCTATGCCAAGACCGGCACTTTCACCGTCAAGGGCGTCGCCCAGGACGATTCCCGTATGCCGGTCGAGGCGACCGTCACCGTGACTGGCACTGACATCTCCGGGGCGGTCGTCACGGCCGAACCCAACGAGTTCACCGCAGACGGTGCTGCCAAGGAACCGGCCGTGACCGTTACGCTCGATGGCGCGACGCTCAAGGAAGGCGCCGACTACACGGTGGCCTACACGAACAACATCGAACCCGGCACCGCCACAGTGACCGTAACCGGCGCTGGCAAGTACTCCGGTACTGCTTCGGCAACGTTCACCATCAAGGCCGGCGAGCCCGGCTCCACGCTGGACAAGTCCAAGTTGCAGGCGCTTGTCGATAAGGTGAAGGGCTATAACAAGGCTGATTACCAGTCTGGTTGGGATGCTTTCGCCGCCGCGCTCGCCGACGCGAAGCAGGTGTTGCAGAGCTCCACCGACCAGCAGGAAGTGGACAAGGCGCTGTCGCGGCTCCAGTCCGCCGCCGACAAGCTGGTCAAGAAGTCCGGCGATTCCGGCAAGACCGATGGCAAGGATGACGGCACGCAAAAGCCCGCCGCCAAGCCGGGCAGCGCTCTGTCCAACACCGGCGCCTCGGTGTTCGGTGTGGGTATCACCGCGGTCATACTGCTCGCCGCCGCCGGCGCCGCCTACGCCTTCCGCAAGCGCCGCGCCTGAACTGTTTGCAGCGTAGACCAAGCCCCTTCTGGATGAGTCGAGCTGTGAAGCAAGCAGCCTACTGGATTGTTTGCTTCATGGCGCGGCCCCATCAGAGGGGCGTATCGCACGTTCGTCCGACGACGCTGTCGGACGCATAGGCTCTATAGCCCCATAGCTCCAATAGCCATTACCGAACTTCACCACTCAACATCTAGATCTGCTGCGCGACAAGCAGTATCACCGCGCGCAAAGAGGAAACCAATGACAACCAAACCATCGATAGGCAAACGCCTGCTCGGCGCGATGCTGGCAGTGCCGATGGCGCTCGCCGGCATGGGAATCGGCGCGACCACGGCGGTCGCGGCCGATACCGTTCCGACCAATAATCTCATCGCCGCCTACGACTTCACCACGAAGCCAAGTGACGGCAAGACCGTGGCCAACAGTGCGCCGAACGCTACGCTTGGCGCGGCCGAAGTACAGAACTCCGCCGACTCGCTTTGGGCCGATGATGCCCTCACCCTTTCCGGCGGTGCCAAGACCGGCACCGGCGACTGGGTCAAGCTGCCCTCGAATCTGCTGTCCGGCAAGGACGCCGCCACGGTGCAGTTGGAGGTCAAAGCGGATTCCAGCATGCTCAATGCTTTCCATTTCCTGTGGAACATCGGTAACGACAGCTCCGATACGGAGTATTTCTTCGCCACGCTCAACTGCGGCAGTTCGCGTAACCCGCTCGTCGGCCTGAAATCGGGCGGTACGGAGACGCTCGTGCAGTCCAGCTCCTGCGTGGCCAAGGCCGACCAATGGTTGTCGGTGACCGCCACCATTGATGGCACCGCCGCGAAACTGTACATCGACGGCACGCAGGTGGCATCCGGCACCGTGCCGGCCAAACTGTCCAGCGTCAAGGACCAGTCGCTCAACACCATCGGCCGTTCGCCGTGGCCCGACAACCTGTTCAAGGGCGCGGTCTCGAACTTCCGCGTATACGATGCCGCGCTCACCGCCGATCAGGTCGCCGCGATCAGCACTGCCGATGCCTCAATTCATGCCGGTGAACTCACCGGTTCCGTGCTGAACGGCATCATCATCCCCACGACGGTCGACGATCCGTTCATTTCGCTGCCCACTGCGAACGGCGTGACGTGGGCGTCCTCCGATAGCAGCGTCATCGCGACTGACGGCACGGTCAACCAGCCCGCCAAGGGCGAGGCAGCCAAGACTGTCACGCTGACCGCCGCCGTCACGGTCCGTGGCCAGACCGCTACGAAGGAATTCACGGTCACGGTCAACCCGACCACGAAAACTGCCGCTGAACAGCTCAAGGAAGTCGCGGCCGGCTACGTGATTCCGTCCGTCGTGCGTTCCGGAGACGCCCTCCCGGCGGCTGTGAATGGCACTACCGCCACGGTTACGTCCACTAAGGACGTAGCCGTCGAGGATGGCAAGATCACCATCGATGGCGACGAGGCCACGACCGGTACCATCACCGTCGAGTTCTCCAAGAACGGTCTCGCCGGCGTCGAGCCCATTACCAAGGCCTTCACCGTAAAGGTGCTGCCCGCCGCGAAGTCCGCGACCATCGCCGCCTACGATCGCAACGCCACCGGCGAGAATGAGGCCAACAACGGCGACGTCGCCTACAGCATGCACCTCGCGCTGCAGAACGCCGACGGCTCGTACACCCCGTACAACGAGAATTACGGCATTTTCTTCGCACGCTCGCCGAAGGCGCAGAAGCTCAACGAGAACCTCGACGGCAATGACTATCGCAGTCTCAAGGATCCGAGCCTGTTCCGCATGGCCGACGGCACCTATGGCGTGATTTCCGTGCGTACCAACCGCGGCACCGCCACCGGTGACTCCACCGCGAAGTCCAGCGTGCTCATCGCCACCTCCGAAGACCTGCTCACCTATAGCGAACAGGAGAACTCCGGTTCCATCGTCGACCTTGGCGAGACCAACGGCGTCAACGCTCCGTACGCCGTGTACGACACCGCCAGCAAGCAGTATGTTGTCGGCTGGGCCGATGACAACGGCGTGGCCAAGTACACCACGTTCGATTCGCTCAAGGGCTCCACATCCAAGCACGGCAGCGTACTGTACGGTTCCGTCGCCAAGTCCGGCGTACTCGCCGCCGACGGTGTACAGGGCATCGCGAACTTCCGCTCCGGTGCCACCATCGCGGTGGACGAGGCCACGGTGAAGGCGCTCAACACCCGTTACGGCCGCTCTGAGAACACCGGCACGAGCAATCTCACTGACATCACCGTCAAGAAGGGCGCCTCAATCGATGAGGTGACCGCGCAACTGCCGAAGAACGTGGACCTCACTTACTCCGACGGTTCTACCGGCTCCCTGCCGATTTCCTCATGGAACACTGAGGGCATAGATCTGACGAAGGTGGGTGATTACACTGTCACCGGCACCGTCAAGCAGACCGAATACCAGATTCCGTTCGCTGAGGACCGCGCCGATCCATCGGTGTATAAGTGGCAGTGGACGCATGAGGCCGACGGCAAGGAAATCACCGAAACCAAGTTCCTGATGATCGCTTCCAATGACATCCAAGGTGACGTCACTTGGCAGCATGGTTCGCCCCACATGCCGTTCCGCATGGCCGACACGATTTCCGGTCTCGCCGACGAGCCGGGCAACCCGAATGCCCTGATTCAGTCGAACGGCTACAACAACAAGGAGGTGTCGCTGCTCAAGGCTGGCGACAAGGACTCCGAGGGTAATGCCATCATGCACAGCTTCTGGGCTCCAGAAATTCATGAGATTGATGGTAGGCTCACGATTCTGTTCATGGCCGGATACGGCAACACATGGTCCAACGGCAAGTCGGTGTACATGCAGCTCAAGCAGGATGCCGACGGTCACGACCTCGACCCGGCCGACCCCGATAACTGGACTGTGCCGACACCGATCTACCGCAATGACGCCTCGCTGCTCAACGGTAACAAGCAGCTCGCAGCCACAGCGTCCGGCGGAGTGGGCATGTCGCTCGACATGACCTATTTCCAGGATGCCGACGGCAGGTCCTACTACGCCTGGCAGCAGCTCGGCGCCACCTACATCGCCACGATGGATCCGAAGGACCCGGCCCATGTGACCAGCTCCCCGGTGCGCATCGTCACCCCGGAGTATGCGTGGAACGCCGCCATAGCCGAAGGTCCGAACGTGACCCTGCGCGACGGCAAGCTGTACCTCATGTTCTCCGGTTCCGGCGTGGGTAAGACATACACCACTGGGCTGGCCGTAGCGGATGCCTCCGGTACTGACCTGACCGACCCGGCCAGTTGGACGGTGCTCAACTACCCGATTCAGAAGTCCGGTCCGTTCAACGGTGAGATGCAGCTCGGCACCGGTCACGGCATGTGGAGCGAGGACGAAGATGGCAACCAGATCTACGTGTTCCACGCCTATGCCACGAAGAATCTCGGATCCGTGAATGCTGCCGGCCGCGACATGTTCGTGCGCCGTGTGCACTGGGCCGCCGACGGCATGCCGGTGTTCGACATGAGCTCTTCCGAGGAGCTGGCCTCCAAGACCGTTTCCGTGACAGTGAAGGTGGTCGACGACACGGTTACGGTCGACAAGACCGACTTGTCCAAGGCGCTCGCGTCCGCCAAGCAGCTGCGCGAGTCCGACTACACCGCCGCCTCGTGGAAGGCGTTCGCCGCAGCGTTGGCCTCCGCCGAGAAGGTTTATGCCGACGAGAACGCTTCGCAGAAGGACGTCGACGACGCAACCGTCGCGTTGAACAAGGCGCAGGCCGCGTTGGTGAAGGTCGACGGTTCCGATTCGGGCGATGGCTCGAGCGATTCGACTAAGCCGGGCGACGGCTCGAGCGATTCGACTAAGCCGGGCGACGGCTCGAGCATTGACGCTGGTGCTACTGGTGATAAGACGGGCAACAAGCTCGGTCTGTCTAAGACCGGTGCCGCCGTACTCGGCCTCAGCGGCGTGGCCGTGGCGCTCGCTGCCGCCGGCATCGCCCTGACCCTCCAGCGCAAGCGCCAGGCCTGAGCGGCGTAAGCCTCCAATCGCGAAATCGGCCCGTGTGGAGGTGTATTTCCGAGTTGTAGGGCAATGGCTGAAGTATTGGCCGTTGCGGCCGATGAGAGCCCGTTGGTATTCCGCCATTTTCGGGTGGTTGATCGGCTCTGGGAGTGGCGAGTACCCGGGCGCGTGCCCTACAACTCGGAAATACGCTCGGTACGGAGCCGTTTCTGGTTCACGGGATTTCGGCTGAAAATCCCGTGAACCAGAAACTTACAGAAATGCACATGGCCGGCCATCGAGTTCGGCTTGATTCCAATCTTTTGCGTGTGCGATTGCACATGTCTTCAGTTCACGGGATTTACCAGCGTGATCCCGTGAACTGGATAACGCGGACATGCAGGCCACGCGGCTCAACAAGCCAATATTGCACACAGATGATGTGCGATTTTGTTTGTTGTGGGGTGCTGAGAAGGGGTAAATGTTCATTCGGGGAGATGAAACCGGTTTTAAGAGGGGTGCCGGGTATTTCAGGTATGGCAAGGAATCAGCATGTGCGTTACCGCTTTCGCGTCGTCGCTCAAAGCGTGCTCAAATTTAGGTGAACGCTCACATTAGAATTGTGAGTGCTTACAGAAACCTGTGCGATTGCACATCGGTGCTCCTGTTCACGAACGGTGTCGTTCGTAGGGATTTCCGGTGGCCGTCGTTCGGGCGGAAGTGGGTCGCGCTGGCGAACGAAGAGGCTCCGGCGAAGCGGAAGCAGGAGCGAGAAGCGGTCGATAAAGGAGCGACCGGGTGTCACTCGATAACAATTCGATAACAAATATTGCGATGGCGCAACGATGATCCATCACAGTATTGCAAAGAAGCAAGGACCCAAGGAAGGAAACTCAGTGAGGAGAGTTACACGATTGGCGGCCTGCCTGACGGCGGTGTCGACGTTGGGCGCGGGGTTGATCATGCCGATCACCGCCGTGGCCGACGACGCGACGCCTGCGGTGCAGACGACCACGACCAGTGCGAACGTCAGGGCGGCGGCCAATACAGCGACGGCTGACCCGATTGCCAGCTTCGATTTCAATAGCGACCCGGACGATGGTGCATTCGCCAGTGCTCAGGGTGACGCTAAGGCCACCGTGCAAGGCACGGTGGATCTCGTCAACGGAAAAGATGACGACAACGGCAAGGCCGCCCAGCTCGGCAGCGGTTTCTGGCTGAACGTGACCAAGTCCGATGGCAGTGCACTGCTCAACGGTCTTGATGATGTGACGATCAGCTACGACAGCAAGGCGGCTGCGACCGGTGGCCAGTGGACTGTGTTTGCCGCGCCGACCGCCGGTGCGGTGAACGGCAGCGCCCCCACCTACGTCGGTGTGCTCGACCGCACCGACAAGACCCGCGTGGAACGCTATCTCAACGGCCGCGCATCCGACATCGCCACCATCGACAAGAACACCGGTACGAAGGATGCTTGGAAGCATGTCGATCTCGTCATCTCCGGCAAGACCGCGAAGCTCTATGTCGATAAGAAGTTCGTGGCGAGCAACGTGAACGGCGAGGATCTCAAGAGCATTCTTGGCGGCTCAGGTGGCGTGCTGCAAATCGGCAAAGGCAACTGGGGCAACGGTGAATACTTCACCGGTTTGCTCGACAATCTCACGATTTATGGCTCCGCGCTTTCCGCGGCCGATCTCGGCATCGCATCGCCTACTGCAATCGAGATCTCCGGTTCCAATGTGAAGGACGGCAAGCTGAGTCTCAAGGAAGGCAACTCCGCATCCCTGTCCGCAACCGTCACCCCTGAAGGCGCTGAGCCTACGGTGACATGGGAATCCAATAATCCGGCTGTGGCTACTGTGGATACCAACGGCAAGGTCACCGGCGTGAAGGCCGGCACCGCCACCATTACAGCGGCTTCCGAAGCTGACGCCGCCAAGACCGCCGAGCTCAAGGTCACCGTCACCGAGGTCAAGGCCGATGACGCCTACGGCTACGTGATGGTCCACTTCATCGAAAACAACAAGGGCTACGCCGAGAAGATCTACCTCGACATCTCGCGCGGCGATGACGCCACCCAGTGGGATACGCTCAACGGCGGCGAGCCGATTCTGGTGAGTAACGAATCCACCACCGGCGTGCGCGATCCGTTCATCGCCTACAACCCCGAGTCGAAGACCTACTACGTGCTGGCCACCGATTTGCGTGTGTTCGGCGGCGATAATGCCGGTTGGGGCACGTGGGCTACAGGTTACAGCACCAAGTTGCATGTGTGGTCGTCCAAAGATCTCATTCACTTCAACGACATGACGGAACTGGAGACCGCCACCGCCGACAAGTACACTGCCAATCCGAACAAGAGCCAGACGCTCACCGATTCCGTGACCGGCAAGACCATCTCCGAGATCGGCATGGCATGGGCTCCTGAGGCTACGTGGGTGCCGAACTTCTATGATCTCAACGACGACGGCCAGCTCAACGGTTCCGATAAGGACAACCCGAAGAACCAGCAGGGCGGCGCATTCGTTGTGTATTGGTCTGTCTCCGCCAAATACGATGGCGAGAACAGTCAGCCCGGCAAGAAGGTGACTCACGTGTTGTGGGCGGCCACCAAGGACTTCACCAACGAGACTTACATGTTTGGCGGCGTCTTCGTGCCTAACAGCAAGTACAACCGTGGCAACACCATCGACACCACGATGCTGCAGAACAGTTCCCGCACATACCGCACCACCGGCTCCGGCGTGATCTTCATGGAATACACCGATCGTGCCGATTGGTGGCGTGCCAACGATCAGGGCCAGTACGCGACCGACCCGGCCAAGGGCTGGGTGTTGCGCCAGACCAACATCGGACACACGCTCGGCAGCGCGCAGGAAGGTGCCAACGGTTTCAAGGTCAACGGTGAGAACAAGTGGTACATGTTCGTTGACAACTATGGATCTGTCGCTTCCGGTGCCCGCTACGGCTACAACCTACTCGAAGCCGACAACCTCGATTCCGAGAATCCGTGGAGCGTCCTGAAGGCCGACGACTACTTCCTCACCGCCAACACCAAGCACGGTGGCATTGTTTCGCTCACCAAGGCCCAGTACGACGCGATTCGCGCGGCTGATGCCAAGGCTTCCGACAACGCCGACCTGAAGGCCGAGGATGTGACGGTGGATAAGGGTTCTGCCGATATGGACATCACTGCCAAGCTGCCGAAGACGCAGCAGGTCACTCTTGCCAACGGTTACGGCACTGCCAAGCGCGACGTGATGTGGGACGTTTCCAACGTCGACACCTCCAAGCCCGGCGAGTACACCGTCACCGGCACGGTCGACACCATCGGCGCGAACAAGAACCACTGGAAGTGGACGAACGCCGCCGGCGAGTCGAAGACCGACGAGGACGACCTCATCAACTCCGGTGCGAACGCGAACAACAACTGGAAACAGACCGGTGGCTTTGTCGACAACGAAACCGCCAACAAGAACCGCACGCTATACAGCTCCACCGCCATCACTGTGACCGCCAAGGTGACCGTGACCGGCGAAACCGAGCCGACCGACCCGGATTTGCTCGCCGACTTCACGTTCGATGATGGCGATAAGACCTTTGACGGCGGCAATGCGACGGGTGCCACTCAGGGCACCGCCACGCTCGCCGACAGCAAGGACGGCAAGGCCGCGAAGCTCAGCAAGAACTTCTGGCTCAACGTCACCGCCAAGAACGGCGACGCTCTGCTCAAGGGCAAGAACGACGTGACCATCAGCTACGATGTCAAGCCTGACGTCTCCGGCAACACCGGCTGGACCTTCTTCGCCGCCTCCAACGCCACCAAGCAGGAGTACGGCCAGGAGCACTACGTCGGCGTGCTCGACAAGACCACCGGTATTACCGTCGAACGCTACAACAACAACGATGGCAAGCGCGATTCCTCCGGCAACGTCTCATACACCAAGACGAACGCCGACTGGAAGCACGTCGATATCGTGATTTCCGGCGCAACCGCTAAGCTGTACATCGACTCCAAGCTGGTAGCCGTGAACAACAACGGCCAGAAGCTCGCCGACATCCTCGGTGCTGATGGCGGCGTGCTGCAGATCGGCAAGGCCAACTGGAGCAACGGCGAGTACTTCTCCGGTCTGCTCGACAACCTCAAGATCTGGGGCAAGGCCCTGAGCGACGACGAGCTTGGCGTGGAAAGCGCGAAGACCGACTACGCCGCCGCGCTCGCCATCCCGGCGCAAATCACCGGCGACCTGCCGAGCACTGTGCTGGGCAAGACGGTTACTTGGTCCGCGACCGGCGACGGTGCGAAGCTCGTAGCCGCAGACGGCAAGGTCACGCAGCCGAAGTCCGGCGAGAAGGCCGTGAAGGTCAAGCTCACCGCCACCATCGACGGCGTGGATAAAGCTATCACCGCCGAATCCGAAATCCTCAACAACGGCGGCGAAATCGCTTCCTACGTCAAGGATGTCGATCGCTCCGACCAGAACGGTGCCAAGTACGACCCGCTCGCCTACAACGACGATCGTCGCGCCGACTCGCTGTACGTGGCCGCCAAGGCCGCCGATGGCAGCAAATGGGAGCCCCTGAACCGTTCGCAGTCGATTCTGTCGGTCAAGTGGGACGGCTCGCAGTCTGCCAAGCCGAATGCGCAGATGGGCTCACCCGCTTTCTTCCGTGCGGAGGACGGTACCCTTGGTGTGGTTTCCTCGCAGAACAACGCCACCGGTGCGATTTACGTGTGGGATGGCAAGGGCGACGGTGCCACGTTCACCAACGAGCGCGCCATCACCGTGACCGACAACTCCATCGTCACCAACCCGCGCATCGTCTATGATGCCGCCTCCAAGGGCTACAAAGTCTTCTGGACCGATGGCCTGAGCGGCGAAGGCCGTATGGCCACGCTCTCCGACCTGACTGCCAAAGCAACGGTCGGCGAGACGCTCAAGGCCGACGCGGTTGCGATGGGTGTGGGCGACGTGACCGAAGGTCTGCCCGCATGGGCCGGCGAAGGCCAGACCCGCGCATTCGCTGTGAGCTCCTCTGAATTCGATGCGTTCTACAAGAACTATGTCGATCTGCAAAACACCGGCGTCAAGGCTCTGGGCGGCGCAACCGTGGAGAACGGTGCTTCCGCCGAGGACGTCACCGCAGCGGTTTCCGGAACGCAGGCCACAATGACCTACAACGACGGCTCCACGAAGACCTTCAACGTCGACTGGAACGCCGATGATCTGGCCGCCGTGGACACCTCAAAGGCCGGCACGTATGAGGTCAAGGGCACTGTTCAGCAGACCACCGAGGCCATGTACAACGACGCTCGCGCCGATCCGGACATCTTCTACAACGAAGACGATGGCTACTACTACCTCACCGGTTCCACCTATGAGGTGAAGTCCACTGATTCGACCAACAACCAGAAGGACGGCTACCGTTCCATCGGTCTCAAGCGCGCCAAGACCATCAACGGTCTGAAGGATGCTGAGGAACACATCATCATCAAGCCGGAGAACGGCACTCCGGGCCACGAAGACCAGTACCCCGACTCGTTCTACGGTTGGAGCGCGTTCATTTGGGCCCAGGAGTTCCACAAGATCAACGGCAAGTGGTGGATTGTGGCCGGCTTCCACAAGGGTGCCTCGTCCGCGAACGGTGGCTGGTGCAACAACACCATCCTCATCCCGTACACCGGCGACGAGCAGTCCATCAAGGATGGCGGATTCCTCGAGGCCGAGAACTGGGGCGAGCCGACCGTGCTGGAAGGCGCGGCATTCGACGTGACGTACTTCGAGCGCGAGGAGAACGGCAAGGCCCAGGGCTACTGGCTCTTCCCGAAGAGTGCAGGCCTGTACCTTGCCAAGGCAAAGATGGGCGATGGCGTCACTCCGCTGGTGGATGGCAGCCTTGAGCACATCTATCAGGCCAGCCAGCAGTTCGAGTACGGCAAGTATGCGCCTACCCCCGGAGACAACTCTGAAGGTTCTGATCAGGCAATCGTAGAGGCACCGTTCATGTTCGAGCATGGCGACTACGTCTACATTGCCTATGCGGGGGCCACGGTGGATAAGTATTACAACACCAACGTGATGCGTGCCGCCAAGAATGCCGACCTGCAGGATCTGTCGAGCTGGACCACGGCCGACTTCCCGTCGTTCGACACCAACGACACCTACACCGGTGCCTACGGTGCGGATGAGGCCTCGTACGAGCGCAAGCAGGCCGGCCCCGGCCACATCTCGCTTGCACATGATGAGGCCGGCAACATCGTCATGGCCTACCACGCACGCCCCTACCCGGAAATTCACTCCGGTTCCGCGGCGGGTGGCCTGTTCGATCAGGACCGCAATACGTGGGTCAAGGCCGTGAACGTGCGCGCCAACGGCATGCTCGACATGTCGCTGACCAAGGATCAGGAGGTCGCTCCGGCCAACCGCACGGTGACCATTACGGTGACCGTCGGCGAGCCCGATACGCCGGTTGAGCCGTCCATCACCGGCATCCGCGTCAAGAGCGAGCCGACAAAGACCAAGTACACGGTGGGCGAGCAGTTCTCCGCCGATGGTCTTGTGATCGAGGCGACGATGTCCGACGGCACGGTGAAGACGCTCGATGCCGCCGACTACACGGTCGGCGACGTGGACATGTCCGCTGTGGGCACCAAGACCGTCACCGTCGCGCTCAAGTCCAACGATCAGCTCACCACGTCGTTCGTGGTGACCGTGAGTGCCAAGACCGAGCCCGGTAAGCCCGGTTCGGGCGACGGTTCCGGCGATGGTGCAGGCAGCGATAACGGTAACGCTGGTACGGGGGCGGACTCCGGTCTGCCGTCCTCTGGTGCCGCCGTGCTCGGCCTTGGTGGTGCCGTGGTTGTGCTCGCCGTTGCCGGCATCTCTCTCACTATCTGGCGCAAGCGTCGCGCCTGAGCGGATCCAAATGCTCCCTCTCAGTCGGCTTCTGGCGGACGGAGAGGGAGCACCTAGTACCACCATAACTTCAATCTTCAATCCATAACTGAACACAAAACCAAAACCCACAATCAGAGGAGACATATGGGTAAGTGGAAGAAAGCGGTGGCAGCTCTTGCAGCTGTCCCGATGCTGATGGCGCTGGCGCCAGCAGCAAATGCGGTTGAATCGGATACCACCGATTCATCGGCCGCACAGCGGGCGCTGGCAGCAGCCCTGAAATCAAATGCCAAGGCATCGGCAGACAGTGATTTGCTTGCCAGCCTTGACTTCAACAACGTCACGGCAAGTGCCACTGGTACCTTCACCGATGAGGCAACCGGCACCAAGGCAACCATCAACGGTGCCGCCGCAGTAACTGCCAGTAAAGACGGCACTACCGCAGCTCAGCTCGGTTCTGGCTTCTGGCTGAATGTGACTAAGTCGGATGATTCGGCTGTGCTCAAGGGCCTGGATGCGGTCACGATTTCGTATGATTCCAAGTCCGCCAGCACCAATCAGGGCTGGTCGGTATTTGCGGCACCGAATACGAATGCGCAGACCTATCAGCAAGAGCGTTACCTCGGCGTGATGGATCGCACCACTTCGGTGAACGTTGAGCGTTACAACAACGCTGGTAAGCGCGACACCACCGGCAATGTGAGCAAGGATGGTCTCGCCAGCCAGTGGCGTCACGTCGATTTGGTCATCGACAAGGCCGCTTCCACGCTGTACATTGACGGTGAGCAGGCCGCAACCGTAGCCCCGGCTGATGGCGCGAGCTTCGCTCAGCTCACCGATATTCTCGGCGCAGACGGCGGCGTGCTGCAGATCGGCAAGGCCAACTGGGTGAACGGCGAGTACTACACCGGCGCACTCGACAACCTCAAGATTTACGGCTCTGCGCATACTGCTGACCAAATCAAGGAAGCCTACGATTCCACGAAGTCCGATGCCGCCAAGGCCGACGCTAACGCGCTGACCATCAACAACGGCAGCACCGATGCGTATTCCGACATCACACTTCCAGCCAAGGGTTCGGTTAATGGTTCCGCGATTACATGGAAGTCCAGCGACGCCAAGGTCATTACTGATGCTGCAGATGGCGACATCGCAGCCGGCGTCGTCACTCGCCAGAAGGCCGACGCCAAGGTGACGCTCACTGCCACCATTACCGATGCTGACGGCAACACGGAAACCAAGGAATTCGAGCTGACCGTCAAGGCCGCCGTCGAACAGCCGAAGACCACGGACTATCTGTTTGCGCACTTCACCGGCACCGAAGGTAGCGCTACCGACGAGCAGATGTACTTCGCCACCAGCAAGGATGGCCTGAGCTGGCATGACACCCGCGAGTCCGGCGATCCGGTACTCAGCTGGAACAACAGCCAGACCGGCAACTCTCGTGGTAAGGACAACGGCGTGCGCGACCCGTATCTGGTCCGCTCTCCGGAAGGCGACACCGTCTACCTCATCGCTACCGAGCTGAGCATCCATAACCGTGGCGGTTGGGGCGCGGCCACCGCTACCACCAATGGCAGCACCAACCTAATCGTGTGGGAGTCGCATGACTTCGTCAACTGGAGCGAACCGCGCGCCGTTGACGTTGCCTCTCAGATTCCGGGAGCCGGCATGGCTTGGGCTCCGGAAGCCTACTGGGATGATGTGAACAAGCAGTACATGGTGTACTGGGCCACTGCTTCCGACGCGGACAACAAGTCCGGCGATCGCACCAATATGTACTACTCCACCACGCGTGATTTCGTGAACTTCACGACGCCTGTCAAGTGGATCGACCGAGTCAAGTCCGTTATCGATACCACGATGATTAAGGCCGATGACGGCTATTACTATCGTGTGTCCGGTGACACGTACCTCGGTGTTGAGCGTAGCAAGGATCCGTATGCCACAACGCTCACCACTGGTGACACAATTGCGAATGGTTACTACAACACTGACAGTGATCCGAACCAGTGGACGCTTGTCGGTACATTCGGTGACCTGACTGGTACCGGTCTGACCGGTGCGCAGCTGGAAGGCCCGGAGCTGTTCTTCTACAATGAAGATGACGTGCAGACCAGTGATGCGGGCAAGAAGATGCTCTACGGTCTGATGTGGGACCAGTACTCAGCCGGTAAGGGTTACACCCCATACCGTTCTGCCGATTTAGGCAGCACTGATAAGGCTGATTGGGGCTTTGCCTCTGATGTGAACTTCGGTTCGCTCAAGAAGCGTCACGGCACCATCCTGCCTGTCACTGAAACCGAGTACAACGCAATCCTGAAGGCATTCGATAAGAACAAGGACACCGAGCCAGTCACACCCGATGAAGACGGCTCCGGTCCGATTGCCGAGTATGACTTCGAAGACAGCAAGGGTACCGACACCACTGAGAACAGCAACGACTTGACCTTCAACGGCAACGCCAAGGTCTCCGAGGATGCCGAAAAGGGCAAGGTGCTTAAGCTCGACGGCTCTGACGGCACCTACGCCGAGTTCCCGAAGGGCCTGTTCGATGGCCGTAACAAGCTGACTGTGCAGATGGATGTCAAGTCGGAGATCAATAAAAACCAGTTCACGTTCGCTTTCGGCCAGAACTCCACCAAGTACTACTTCCTGAAGTACAACAACTCCGGCGAGCTCGCCAGCCGCATCACCACCAACTCGTATGGTGCGGAGGACGCGGCTAACGCTACGTTGTCTGGCAACGGCGCATGGCATCGTGTCACGGTCACGTTGGACGACAACGTGATGACCGTGTACTCTGACGGTGCGCAGGTGGCTCAGAACAAGGCGACCAAGAACAAGGTCACCGATTTAGGTAACGATCTGCTGGCCTACTTGGGCAAGTCCTTCTACAACGACCCATACTTCAAGGGTTCGTTCGACAATGTGAACGTGTGGAACCGCGCGCTCACTGCTCAGGAAGTCGAGAAGACCAGCCCGATTGCTCTGCAGGGTATTTCTGTGGGCACTGTGCCGTCCGACCCGAACTCGCTGCGTGGCACTGACGACCACTCTCAGGTCCGTTCCACCCTCGACTGGTCCACGAAGACCGTCACCACCGTGCTCAACCGCCGTGGCGGCGCGACCAAGGTGCCCGTCAAGGTGTCTGTCAACCGTAGCGACGACTCCATCAAGCTCACCCTTGATGGTCAGGCGTTCACCAATGGTGGTACGGCCGACCTGGCTAAGGACCGTACTTTGGTCGTTGATTTGGGCGACGGTGCGCCGCAGACCTGGACGCTGAAGAAGGTCACCGTGGGCAACAACCCGGTACTGCCCGGCCAGTACGCCGACCCGGACATCGACTACTTCGACGGCAAGTTCTGGATCTACCCGACCACCGACGGCTTCTCCGGCTGGAGCGGCAACTACTTCCATGCGTTCAGCTCCACCGACTTGGTGAACTGGACCGACGAGGGCGTGATCCTCGATGTCAATAAGGACCACCAGCCGACCACCGATGGCGATGAGAACACCGCCATCTCCCCGTGGTCCGTGGGCTCCGCGTGGGCACCGACCATCGAGAAGAAGAACGGCAAGTACTACTTCTACTACTGCGCGAAGTTGCCGAACGGTACATCCGCCATCGGCGTCGCCGTGGCCGACAATCCGGCCGGTCCGTTCAAGGCCGCCGATCAGCCGCTGGTCACTCGCACGATGGAAGGCGTCACCGTTGGACAGGCCATCGACCCGTCCATCTTCACCGACCCGAACACCGGCAAGTCGTACATCCTGTACGGCAACGGTTCGCCCGCCATCGCCGAACTCAACGACGACATGGTGAGCATCAAGGCCGGTACGGTGAAGAAGCTCAACGGTCTGAACGGCTTCCGCGAGTCCGTGGTCGTCGCCTACCGCGACGGCAAGTACCACTGGACCTGGTCGTGCGACGACGCCAACTCCCCGAACTACCATGTGAGGTACGGCGTCTCCGATTCCATCGACGGCACCATCACCTACAAGGGTGTGCTGCTGCAGAAGGATTCCTCCAAGAACCTGCAAGGTACCGCGCACCAGTCCGACGTGCATGTGACCGACGCGGACGGCAACGACCGTTGGCTCATGGCCTACCATCGCCACTACACGCCGCTCGGCGTGTTCACCTCCGGCCTCGGCTACCACCGTGAAACCGCCATCGACGAGATCACCTTCGACGCGGACGGCCTGATGCAGACCATTCACCCGACCGACGAAGGCGTGTCCATTGAGATGGCCGATACGACGGCGCTTGATGGCGCGATTGAAGCGGCCGACAAGCTCGGCACCGATGGCTCTGCTTACACCGAGGCCAGCTGGAAGGCATTCGAGGATGCGCTCGCCGCAGCCAAGACGGCCAAGCAGACCTTCCTTGACTCCGGCCTGTCTCAGGCTGATGTCGATGCCGCCGCCAAGGCCCTGACCGACGCGCAGAATGCGTTGGAGGAGAGCCAGCCCGAGCCGGAGCACCCGGCCGCAGGCACGATCCTCTCCATCGCCGTGACCGCGCAGCCCGCCAAGGCCGAGTACAAGGTTGGTGAAGCGCTCGACGTTGCCGGTCTGGTCGTCACCGCGACCGTGGCCGATGGCAACGGCGGCTCCACCACCCGTGAGCTCGCCGCCGATGAGTACGAGCTGCTCGGCTTCGACTCCTCGAAGGCCTCCGACAAGGTGACCGTGACCGTGCAGTCTGTGGCCGATTCGACCAAGACCGCCACGTTCACCGTGAAGGTCGTTGCCGACGAGACGCCGACTCCGGATCCCGATCTGGCCACTGAGGAAGAGCTCAAGCAGCTCGAAGACGCCATTGCCAAGGCCGAAGCCGAGAAGCTGAACCAGGACGATTACACCGCCGATTCGTGGAAGGCCTACGCCAATGCGCTGGGCCAAGCGAAGAAGGTGCTCGCCAAGGAGAACGCCACCTCCACCGAGGTCCAGGATGCGATTCGTCACCTGACCGAGGCCCGCAAGGCCCTCGTGAAGGTCTCCGCTGATGGCAAGAAGCCGGGTGCCGTCATCTCCGACACTGGTGTCGCCGTCTTCGGCGTGGCTGGTGCCGTGGTGGTCCTCGCCGCCGCCGGTATTGCCCTGACCATCTGGCGCAAGCGCCGTATCTGACCCCTCATTTGCAAAAAACTCTCACTGACGTTGAGTCAGTGAGAGTTTTTTGCAATAGGGGGGCTTATCTCTTCGCCTGAGTGATCTGGTAGGCGGCGAAGAGGATGGCGAGCCAAATCACGCCGGCGATGACGGCGACGCGGTAGCTGGCGGAGAAGCACATCAGCACCACGACCAGTGCCAGGAACGCCAATACCACCCACGGGGTTACTTTGGCGAACGGCAGCTTGAAGTGAATCGCGTCGAGCGCTTCCTTGCCAGACTTGCCGGCCAGCTCGGAATCCTCGGGAGCGCCGCCCGCGGCGACCACCTTACGGAACTTCATTTCGGTGAACATAATCATCGTCCAGTTGATGATGCCGGCGATGGTGGCAATCGACATCAGATAGTTGAACGCGAACTCAGGCCACACGAACACCACGACCACGGCGATAGCGGTGATTACGGCGGACGTCAGCACGCCAGTCACCGGCACGCCCTTGGCGTTGAGCTTGCCCAGATACGCGGGCGCATTGCCCTGCTTGGCCAGCGAGTACAGCATGCGGGAGTTGGCGTACAGGCCGGAGTTGTAGACGCTCATCACAGCGGTCAGGCACACGAAGTTGAGGATGCCGGCGGCCGCGTGGATGCCTACGGAATCGAAGATTTGCACGAACGGGCTGGGAACATCGTCTCCGCCGATGGTGTTCCACGGTATGACGGCCATGATTACGCCGAGCGCGCCAATGTAGAACACGAGAATTCGCCAGATAATGTCATTGGTGGCGCGGGGAATCGTACGACGAGGGTCCTCGGTTTCGCCGGCGGTGATGCCGATGAGCTCGGTGCCGCCGAAGCTGAACATCACCACGACAAGCGCCATCAACAGGCCGGTCCAGGTGCCGTCTTTGGTCTGCTCCATGAGACCGTTCGGGAAGAAGCCCCCTTCCAAGGTGAACCAGTTGGCAAAGCTCGCTTTGATGCCGGATGCGGTGGGCAGAGCGAAGATGATGACGGCCAGGCCGCCGGCGATCATGGCAATCACGGCCACAATCTTGATGATGGCGAACCAGAACTCGAACTCTCCGAACTTGGAGACGCCCAGCAGATTGGCGGCGCAGATGACCACTAGGAATACGGCTGCCGACACCCAGGTCGGAATCGCCGGGAACCAGTAGTTTACGAATTTGCCCACCACGGACAGCTCCACCATCGAGACGAGGATGTAGTTGAACCAGTAGTTCCAGCCGGAGATGAAGCCGGCGCGCTTGGACCAGTAGCGAGTGGCATAGTAGCTGAACGCGCCCGCCTTCGGATCCTCGACGGACATCTCGCTCAGCGCGCGCACGATCATGAAGATCGCGAGGCCGCCGATCAGGTAGGCCAGCAGAATCGAGGGGCCGGCCAGTGCGATGGATTCGCTGGAACCATAGAACAGGCCGGTTCCGATAGCGCCGCCCAGTGCAATCAGCTGGATGTGACGGTTCTTCAGTGACTTGCGCAGCGTGGCCGGCACCGGCACATCGTCGGTTTCGCGCGACTTCTTAGGTGCGTCAGTAGTACTCATTGTGCTCTTCTCTCGAGTCTCTTTGATTTTTAGCATGACCGGCGGGAGGTCGCCATGCGCAACGCTCGTCATTGTAAGGCGCGGCATGCCGTAATGCCAAAGAATGCCGATGCCAGCCCATACCGGTATTCGCGTTTGATCGAAACAGCTAAAGTCGGCAGTGGCCTATCAAACCATCCCCACCAATTCACTGCGAGACGGGCATGCCCATGGTGAAAATGGTGTGGGCCACTGATTCCGGAGATGCTGCGAGGTCGGTGGCGAGCCAGTATTGCAGTAGGCCGATGCTGCCGGATACGGCGAAGCGCATGCGCATTTGGGCCTCGACCGGGTCGTTGGCGGCGGGCTGCAGCTGCTCGGCGACTGTCTGCCGGCTGTAAATAAGTCCCAGTAGCTGCTGTTGGAAGCCGATATCTGCTTTCGGGCTCATCAATACCTGCAGATGCTTGCGATTGTCGGCGATGTATTGGCAGATACGTTCGATGACGTGCTCGATGCCGGCTGAATCAGGCTGCGCGAGCAACTGGTCGAGCGCGGCAGTAACCCAGGCCATGGTCTCGTCTTCGATATCGTGCAGTAGATCTTCAATGCTTGTGTAATGCGCATAGAACGTGGAACGGTTCACGTCCGCCCGCTCGCACAATGCCTTGACGGTGATGGACCCAAGCGGCTGGTCCTGCAGCAGCTCGACGAGCGCGTCTTGCATGGCGAGCCGTGTGTATCGGGTGCGGCGGCTTTCCGTCAAATCCTTGGCCATGGCATTCTCCCCAAGTTCCGACAACTCACAATCCAACTGTTGGTTGCAGAACCGACACAGTGTTGTTTTACTTGAGTATAGCAAGGGAACGCAGGTGGCATTGCGAATGGAGCGGGCCGTGGTGGGAACTGTTGGAGGTGCGTGATGGCATATATCGAATTCGATCATGTGGTCAAGGAATACCCCTCCGGCAGCAGCGTGATTCGGGCGCTCGATGAGGCGAGCTTTACCGCCGATCAAGGCGAGTTAAGCGTCATCCTCGGCCAGTCAGGCGCAGGCAAGACCACGGCGTTGAACATTCTGGGCGGCATGGATACCGCGACTTCAGGCCGCGTCATTGTGGGCGATCGCGACATCACCGGATTGCGTAAGCGCGATTTGGTGACCTACCGGCGCAACGACATCGGCTTTGTCTTCCAGTTCTACAATCTTGTGCCGAACCTGACCGCGCTGGAGAACGTGGAACTTGCCTCACAGATTTGCCCCGATCATTTCGACCCGGCGGAAACCCTGTACAAGGTCGGACTGGGGGAGCGCATGGGGAATTTCCCGGCACAACTGTCCGGCGGCGAACAACAGCGTGTATCCATCGCCCGCGCGATTGCCAAAAAGCCGAAGCTGCTGTTGTGCGACGAACCGACCGGTGCGCTCGATTACGAGACCGGCAAGGAAGTGCTGCAGTTGCTGCAGGATATTTGCCAAACACAAGGCATGACCGTAATGATCATCACGCATAATTCCGCGCTTGCGCCGATGGCTCATAAAGTGATTCGCTTCCGCTCCGGCAAGGTGACCAGCGAGGAGGTCAACGCAACGCCGCAGCCCATCGCCGATATCGAATGGTAGGTGATTGGCGATGCTCGCTGCAAGACACTCTGTGAAACGTCCCGTGAAACAAGCGAGGCGATCCGTGAAACAGTCTGTGAAACGGCCGAACCTCGACGATAACGGCGGTCGAGGAGCGGGCGTTTCTGCGGTATTTGCCAAAGACACGTTGCGGTGCTGGCTGCGCAGCTGGAAGCGGTTCGTCTCGATCGCCGTCATTACGCTGCTTGGCGTGGCTGTGCTGACCGGTATCTACGCCGGATGCCGCGATGCTTTTCTGGCGGCTGGTCGTTTTTACGATCAGCAGGGACTGCATGACCTGCAGGTGCTATCCACATACGGCCTGACCGATGATGATGCGGCGGCACTGCGCCGAATCGACGGTGTGCAAACCGTGCAGCCCGAACGTTCTCAGACGGTGACCACGTTGGTGGACGGCACCAAGAAAACCGTGACCATGCAGGAAATCGGTACCGAAGGGCTTGATCAGCCGTACCTGCAACAAGGCAAACTGCCGAACAAGGCCGGCGAAGTGGCGGTGACTCAGCGGTTCCTGAACGATAGCGGACTCAAGATTGGCGGCACCATTACTGTAACGCCACAAGACACCTCTTCATCCGTCATATCGGTAGCTGCCACGGAGACTGACGATTCCAAAAATGACGATTCCAGAAATGACGATTCCAATAATGCCGATACGGTAGGTGTCGCCGCCAATGCCTCGGCATCCGATGCGAAGTCCGCCGCCAATACGGACGCCGACGCCGAGCAATCCCCGCAGTTCCCCACGAAACTCACCATCACCGGCGTCGTACTTGACCCGCGCGACCTCAACAATCCAGACGGCTATTCGGGCATGACCTCCTTCCGGTCCACCTCATCCGAGGACTATACGTTCTTTGCACCCAGCGACGGCGTGACCGGCAATATATACACTGCGATATCGGTTGCCGTCACTGGTGCGTCCGATTTTGACACGTTTTCCGATGCCTACGATGAAGCCGTCAAAACCGTGGCCGACCGTATCGAACATCAGATACAGACCACACGCCAGAAAGCCCGTCGTCAACAGATCGTCTCCAGCGCGCAGCGCAAACTGGACGATGCCCAAGACGAGGCCAACGAGCAGCTGGACGAAGCCCAGAAGCAGATCGACGACAACTGGGCCGAGCTGGAAGCCAACGAAACGACATTGCAAGATAGCCGTACCGAATTGGAGAACAACAGGACAACCATTACCGATGGCGAACGGCAGCTCGCCGATGGACGTGCGCAGATTGCAACGGCCCGTCAACAGATCGCGCAAGGTCGCCAGCAGATAGCCGAAGCGCGCACCCAGCTCGAATCAGGCAAAACGCAGCTCACCTCGGCTCGCAAACAGCTCGATGCGGCGCAAACGGAACTGACCGCCAATCGCACGAAAATCGAACAGGGCATTACCCAAATCGACCAAGGCATGGCGCAAATTGATCAGATGCTGCCCATGATTCAACAGGCCAACAATCTACTGGCGCAACTTGACCCGAATATCGACTTCAACTCACCCACATGGCAGGCCATCAAGCAACTGCTCGCGCGCCTTGGCATTACCCTGCCTGAAGTGCCGTCAATCAGTGAGCTGCGGCAACAGCTGGCCGCCAAGCAAACGGAACTGCAAACGCAGCGAGACAGTCTGACCCAGCAGAAAGCCGATTTGCAGCGCACATTAAACGAAACCATTGCCCCCGCACAATCCACCTTGGACCAGCAGAACGCGCAACTGACCGCCAAGGAACAGGAAGCGGCTGCAGGAGAGGCACAGCTCAATACCAAATCCGCGGAACTCGAAGCGAATGCCGCAACCCTCGAAACCCAGTCGGCGCAACTTGAAGCGCAGGCCGCCCAACTGGCCAGCGGCAAGCGGCAGCTTGAAGAAGGCGAGCGGCAGCTGAAAGAAGGCGAACAACAGCTCGCGGACGGCAAGGCGAAACTGGATGATGCGCAGTCTGCACTCGATGCGATGCGAAGCGAAGCGGAAAGCGAATTCGCCAAGCAGCAACGGCGCATCGACGATGTGGCCAACGCACGTTGGTATGTGCAGACGCGCGCTTCGATCGACGGATTCAGCTCGCTCAAATCAGATGTCAGTTCCATCGAATCCATCGGCCGCGCATTCCCGATTGTGTTCCTGCTGGTCGCCGTGCTCATGAGCCTGACCACCATGACCCGCATGGTCGAGGAAGATCGCGGACTTATCGGCACCTACCTTGGACTCGGCTATGGCGGACTCGCCGTGTCCAGCCGGTATCTGCTGTTCGCGTTGCTCGCCTGCTTGGTCGGCGGCGGCATCGGTCTGCTGGTCGGATTCCTCGGCATCCCGGCATTCCTGATGGTGGTGATTGAGGGACTGTATATATTGCCCGGTGTGCGACTTGAATACGACTGGCTGTACGGCTCGGCCGGCATCGTGCTGTTCGTGGTCGGTGTGGGCGTGGTCACCGCGCTCGCCTGCCGCGAGGAGATACGGCACACGCCCGCCGCGCTGATGCGCCCGAAGGCGCCGAAGGCGGGCGCTCGCATATTGTTGGAGCGGATTCGCCCGGTATGGAGCCGGCTGAACTTCCTCGGCAAAGTCACTGCGCGCAATATCTTCCGATTCAAGTCGCGTTTGATTATGACCGTGGGCGGCGTGGCTGGTTGCACAGCGCTGATTATCTGCGGATTTGCGATTAACGACACCGTCGACACGACTGGCGTCAAGCAATATGAGCAGATCTACCAGTATGACTTGATGGTGGTGGCCAATGACGATGACGCCGCCGCGATGCGCAAGCAGGTGGCACAAGATGGCCGGGCCACCGAAACGCTGAATCTGCGCGTGGATAGCGGCGAGATGAGCAATGCGGCGCAGGAAAGCGAAACCGTGCAGCTGATGACGGTGCCCAACAATTCGTTGAACAAACTGAACGACATGGTCACGCTGGAAGAGGCCGGTGACGATGGGTGGTTCGAGCTGCCCAATATCTTCGGCAAAGCGGGTGGCGGCACTGTAGCGCTGGACGATAGTGGTGTGATTGTGGCGAAGTCCGCAGCCAATTCGTTGGATATTCATGCGGGCGACACCGTCACGTTGAGCAATGGCGGCAGCGGGCGGGCCAAGGTGAAGGTTGCGGCGGTGACGCGCAACCTCATCGGCTCTGATGTGTACATCAGTGAGCGACTGTACGACCAGAAGTTTGCGGCCGACGGTGTGACGTCTTCGGCTTCGGGAGATGGCACTGCCTCGACCTTGACGTGGAACGCGATGCTCGCCAAGCTGAAAGGTTCCGAGACCGAACAGGCCGAATATGCGGATCGGTTGGGCGAGGAATCGTCGGTGCTCAAGGCCGTGAGCTGTGCGCATCTGGCCGCCACGTTTAAGTTCGATTTGATGGGTGCCGTGGTGGCGCTGATTGTGGGGCTCGCCGGCGGCCTGGCGCTGGTGGTGCTGTTTACGTTGGCCAATACGAACGTGTCCGAACGCATCCGCGAGATGGCCACACTGAAGGTGCTGGGCTTCTATGACCGCGAGGTGCACAACTACGTGAACCGCGAGATGATGATATTGACCGGTATGGGTGTGGTGGTTGGTCTGCCGCTTGGCAGGTGGATAGGCGGATTACTGACTGCTGCGTTGAATATGCCGTCGCTGTATTTCGAAGTGGAAGTGCACTGGTACAGCTATGCGATTGCCGTGGTGGCGACGCTGGCGTTCGCGCTGCTGGTGCAGCTGTTCACCAACCCAGTGCTCGATCGCGTAGACCCGGTCAGCTCGCTCAAGTCCGTGGAATAGAGGTAGAAGTTCAATTTGGTGTTGATGAATTGAACTTTTTGGCGGAATATTTACAGTATCATCGCATGTATTCTTGAGCTGAGCGGTTTTCGTGACATATTTCGGTGATACAGTTTGAACTTGTTTTGAACGAGTATCGCGTCTGGTGCGTAACAATCGGGCGGCAGAGAAGAGAAATGAAATCAGTATGGCCGATACGAATGTGAATGGTGGTACACAGCAGGCTACGGGCAAACTCAAGTCTGTCGAAAGCCTGGACCAGACCAACGAGATGGAGCGTGGCCTGAGCAATCGCCACGTACAGTTCATCGCCATTGGCGGCACCATCGGCACCGGCCTGTTCCTGGGCTCGGGCAAGTCAATCTCGCTAACCGGCCCCTCGATCATCTTCGTGTACATTCTGGTCGGTGTCATCATGTTCTTCCTGATGCGCGCCATCGGCGAAATGATGTACCGTGACCCCAGCCAGCACACCTTCATCAATTTCATCACCCGTTACCTTGGCAACGGGTGGGGGCATTTCGCCGGCTGGACGTATTGGGCCGCGCTCGTGCTGCTGGGCATGACCGAGATCACGGCCGTCTCCACGTACTTCATCACCTTCTTCGACACGTTCGGCATCGACCTGACCCATTGGAAATGGCTGATCGAGCTGTGTTTCCTGGTGTCGCTGGTCTCCATCAACCTGATTGCCGTCAAGGTGTTCGGCGAGGTGGAATTCTGGTTCTCGATGATCAAGATCACGCTGATTTGCGCGATGATCGCCACCGCCGTGGTCATGATCGTGATCGGCTACCATTACCCAGCCGTGCAGATTCACGGCGTGGACCACGTGAGCCCGGCCGGCCACGCCGGATTCGACAACCTGTTCGCCAACTTCTCGTTCGCGCCGAACGGTTGGATGGCCTTCCTCATGAGCTTCCAGATGGTGTTCTTCGCCTACGAGATGATTGAATTCGTGGGCGTCACCGTCTCCGAGACCAAGAATCCTCGTGAGGTGCTGCCCAAAGCCGTCAACGAGATCATCGTGCGCGTGCTCATCTTCTACGTGGGCGCGCTCGTGGCCATCATGTGCATCGTGCCGTGGACCTCGTTCAAGCCGAACGAGGACGGCTCCTTCGCCTCCCCGTTCATCATGGTGTTCCAGTATGCCGGGTTGAACTGGGCGTCCGCCCTGGTGTTCTTCGTGGTGATCACCGCCGCATCTTCCGCGCTGAACTCGCTGCTGTACTCGGCTGGCCGCCACCTGTACCAGCTGTCCGAGGTGTCGCCGAACCCGATGCTGAACAAGCTCGGCAAGGTGTCCGATCGCAAGGTGCCGGCCCGCGCCATCCTGGTGTCCGCGGCGCTGATACTGCTGTCGCCGATCGTCAACGCCATCCCCGGTGTGTCCGGAGCGTTCGTGCTGTTCTCGTCCGCCAGCTCCGCGGTGTTCCTGTTCATCTACATCCTGACGCTGATGGCACACCGCAAGTACCGTCGCTCCGCTGATTTCATTCCGGACGGGTTCGTCATGCCCGCTTGGAAGGTGCTCAATACGGTGGCAATCGTGTTCTTCGTGTTCATCTACCTGACGTTGTTCCTTGCGGACGATACGCGCAATTCCGCGATTGCCGGCCTGGTGTGGCTTGTGGGCTTCGGTGGATTCTCTATGCTGCGCGAACGCTACCGTAGCCGCGATTTAAAGGCCGCACTGGAACACAAGGAGTGATTGGACGGGCTGATTGGCTGGCGGCTATTAGTTGGGTGGCTGTTGGCTGTTGGCGGCTGACTGGCTAGCGGCCGATAGCCAATGACTGGGCTGATCGTCAGCCAATCGGCTGCCTATAGGTCTCATTGATACATTCGGTCATCCGATTAGTGCATTTGCGCGGACAATTAGTGCATTCGATCATCGGATTAGTACATCAGTGTGCAATTATTAGTACAATTAGCCGCCTAATTAGTACATTAGGACATAAAACAATGTCCTAATGTACTAATTAGATGCTAAAATACGATAAGTGCCATGTCCTAATGTATGAATTATCGCTATGAAGGGCGGAATGCGATGACGCAGGATGAACTTATGCAAGTGCTGCAGGCCGGTGAATCATCTATGGTCGAGTTCAAGCGCTGCAGCGAATTGCCTCATACGGATACTTTTGAGACTGTATGCTCATTCGCCAATCGTTCTGGTGGCAGCATTTATCTTGGCGTTGACGATGACGGTCAAGTGCTCGGCGTCGATTCTAAGCGCGTTAGTGAGATAGAGCGCAACGTTGTCAACGTAGTGTCTAATCGTAAGATGTTCGAACCGGCTCCAATGGTGGAAACGGAACATATCGAGTACGACGAACGGATTATTGTTCGTATTTGGGTAGCTCCGAGTTCTTCGGTTGTGCGGTTCAAGGGCGCAGTGTTTGATCGCATTGCTGATGTGGATACACACATCGAAAGCGATATCCAGATTAGTCAAATGTATATTCGCAAGCAGAACTACTATTCCGAACGGCGAATTTTCCGTTACGTGACTCCGTTTGATTTGCGTCCTGAGCTGATTGCGCGAATGCGGCAGCTGGCGGTCGCTCAGCGAGCTGGGCACCCTTGGGGAACTATGTCTGACGAAGAACTGTTCCGCAGCGCCAAGCTATACGATCGTGATTACACGACCGGCGAAGAGGGCTTTAATCTTGCTGCAGTGCTGCTCTTGGGCAAGGATGAAGTCATTTCCTCGGTTTGCCCAGCGTATATTACTGATGCCGTGGTTCGGCGAGACAATATTGACCGATACGATGACCGACTTATGGTGCGGACCAACTTGTTCGATTCGTACGAGCAACTCCGTGAATTTACTGAGCGGAATCTGCCTGACCGCTTTGTGTTAAAGGGCGATAAGCGAGTGAGCCCGCGTACGATGATCGCCCGTGAATTGGTGGCAAACAGCCTCATGCATCGGGAGTATTCCAGTCCGGTGGTGGCGCGTGTCACCATTGATAATGAATCCATCCGGACGGTTAATGCTTCGCGCTCATTCTTTGAAGGTCGAATGAAGCTGGGCGAGTTCACGCCAATGCCAAAGAATCCGATTATCGCTAATGTGTTTGTGCAGACCGGCATAGCCGAGCAGCTGGGTAGCGGACTGCGGAATCTGATAAGAGCGTCCCGGCAATATACTGAGCGAGAGCCTGAGTTCCGCGATGGTGACATATTCGAGGCGACGATTCCTATTGTTCCTGCGCTGAAGACCGTGGATGGTTCTGGTTTTGCTAGCGTGAGATCTGTAGTTGAGAAAGATGCCGAAGAGGGTGCGAGGCTCATTGGCGGGGAACGTGTGGATGGTAAGAAAGCAGATGCAACCGCATCGGGTGAAATTGATTCGCGGGCAGCGATGCTGTCGGCGATGAATCGACGCTTGACAGAGGTTGACTATGTGACTGTACCTGAACTCGCCAAGATAACAGAGCTCGATAACAGAACAGTCCGCAAATTCCTAAACGGTTTAGTTGCGCAAGGAAAGCTGATTGCTGAAGGCAACACGCGTGGTCGGCGTTATCGGAAGGGATAGCGGGCGCGATATCTCGATGCAGTGGGATTCACTTAAGGGCTACGGCAAATATGATTCGTAGCGATTGGGCCAGCGCAATTCGAATGGCTCATGACTTTGTGCGTCGTTTGTGGTCTCTGAAGTTGTTTGCTGGGTGACGGTTTTGTGATAAAATCGCTCATATCAAAATGTTTGCGTAAACATTTTGGCTGCGCCGAAAGAAGGAGTCGACGTAGGTCATGTATCAGGCAAAGAGGCCGGCTCAGTGAAGCAAAGGCCGATTTTTCCGGTATAAGGCGGACAGCAGGAACACTAAGGAGACCAATGAAGGTACTGAGCAAATCGCTTGCTGCAATGGTTGCGGCGGCAACACTAGTGGGAGGAGGGGCGTTTGCGGTTGCCGGCACTGCGTATGCGGCTGATAACGATGCCATTACCGTGACCCCGAACCCATGGTATGCCAACAGTTTCGATGGCTGGGGCACCTCGCTGGCTTGGTTCGCCAACGCCACCGGCAGCCTCGGCGAGGAATCGGCCATCACCACCAATCTCGGCGATGACGCTTCCAAGGCTAAGGCTGTGGAATACGGCAAACAGCTGCGCGAACAGTTCTACCAGTCCATCTTCGGTGATGAAGGACTGGACCTGAACATGGCCCGCTACAACGTGGGCGGCGGCAATGCCTCCGATGTTGCCTACGGCTACCCATTCATGCGCCAAGGCGCTGCCGTGCCTGGCACGTGGAAAGATGACGCCACCGGCTCCGGCACGTATGGCAATGGCGTAACCACCAAGCAGGCCGACAAAGACAAGCTGGCTGCGGCATTCGACCCGACTGACGACAACCAGTATGACTTCTCCAAGTCCGCCGCCCAAGACTGGTGGATTGAGCGCGGTGCCACCGGCGATAACCCCGACATCACCGATGTAGAGGCCTTCGCCAACTCCGCTCCGTGGTTCCTGACCAACAGCGGTTACGCCACTGGTGGATACAACTCTGGTAGCAATAATCTTGCAAACCCTGAGAAATTCGCTCAGTACATGACCAAGAACGTCGAGCACCTCGAAAGCCTTGGCGCAAACGTTGACACGGTCGAGCCGTTCAACGAGTCCGAGACCAGTTACTGGGGCACTCCGGGCGACATGGCTTCGAAGTACACCGATGAGAGCGATGACAACACCAAGCTCATTAACAACTACTGGGATAAGTACTACTCCGACAAAGATAAGTCCGTCACCCCATACTCCAACGCGCTGAAGAAGCCGCAGGAGGGTATGCATGTCAATAACGCCCAGCAGCAGCAGACGATTACCGCACTCGCTGAGGCGCTCAAGGACAATGATGACACCATCATCGCAGCCACTGATGCTACAAACTCCGCTGACTTTGTCAAGTCGTACAACCAGTACCCGCAGGCGATCAAGGACCTTATCGATCAGTACAATGTTCACGCCTACTCCGACGGCAGCCAGATGCAATCGCGCGATATCGCTCAGGCAGACGGCAAGAAGCTGTCGATGAGCGAGGTGGACGGCTCCTGGCAGTCCGGCTCCTACAACCCGTACGGTTTCGACAACGCGCTGGGCATGATGAGCAAGATCAGCTCCAACGTCACCCGCCTGCAGTCCAAGGACTTCACCTTCTGGCAGGTGGTCGAGGACCTCTACAACATGCAGATGGGCTCGAACGTGAACCCGGCCGGTGAAAACACCAACTGGGGCACCGTGCTGATTGACTTCGACTGCACCGTGGCCGGTAAGGACGGCAAGCTCTACTCCGAGCGTCGCGTGAACAACAACGGCGGTACCGCCGATGGACTTGAACCGTGCACGGTTATTGCCAACGCCAAGTACAACGGCGTCAAGGCCATCACCCACTTCATCCACGCGGGCGACAAGGTCATCGCCAACAACGATGAAGACAACAACATGACTGCCACCTCCGCCGATGGCAAGACGCAGACCGTCATCCACCGCAACTCCGGCACCTCTGACCAGACCTTCGTCATCGACCTGTCGAAGTACGGCGAGATTGCCGACAACGCTTACGGTGAGCTCTATCTGACCACCGAAACCTCTGCCGAAGACAAGAACGTGGGTGTCGATTCCGCCACTCCGGAAGTCTTCGCCAAGACCAGCAACGTCAAGCAAGCTGAAGGCTCTGTGGTGATTGACAAGGCTGCCAAGACCGCTACGGTCACTGTGCCCGCCCGTTCTATCGTCTCCATCCAGCTCACTGGCGTGACCGGCTACGCTAAGGATGCTGCCGTCGAGACCGGCGATACTTACCAGCTCGTTGGTAAGCAGTCCGGCAAGGCCGTGGCTGATACCACTTCTGGTGATTCCGCGCTGTCCCTGGCCAACGTCGCTTCCGATGCCGAGAACGCCAAGAAGCAGACTTGGACCTTTACCCAGATCGAGCAGCCCACCGACTCCGAGCGCCCTGATCTCAAGGCTTATGTGATTACTAACGCCGAAGGCAAGGTGCTGGTGTCCAAGGATGGCACGAACGCGCTTTCCAACGAAACGGTTGGGGCCGCTAAATCCGACCCGGCTGCCAAGTGGATTCTCAACACTTCCGATGGTTCGACCTACCAGCTGCTCAATGCCGCGACTAAGACGAACCTTGATGTGGATAACTCTGGTACCACAGTCGGCACGAAGGTTGGCTTGTGGCAGTCACCGAGCGGCACTTCGCCGTCCGCCAACCAGACATGGACTCTGCGCAATGTAACGCCGACCAGCCAGAAGACCGTGAACGTGCAGACCGCCGTTAACGAGAAGGCCGTGCTTCCGGTCGAAGTCACGCTCTACTACACCTGGGGCGAAGGCAAGGCCACGGTTGCCAACTGGGATACTTCCAAGGTCGATGTGGCCAAGGAAGGCGCCTACGAAGCCACCGCTACCGCCACCGATGTGTACGGCAACGAGTTCAATGTCGCCGCTACGGTCTACGTTGGCGCGCTCACCGTTTCCGATCCGGTATCGGCTACAGTGCTGGCCGGCACCAGTGCGAGCGAGGCGAAGGCCGCGCTTGAGGCTGCGCCGGTGTATCTGCACGTCAAGGCATCGCCTGCATTCGAGGGCGATGCGGCTAAGGTTACGTGGAACTTCGATGGGCTTGATACCAAGCTCGCCGATGCCAAGGCTGGCGACAACATTGCCGTGGCCGGTACCTACCAGCTGGACGACACGACCACGATTGCGCTGAAGGGTACGATCTATGTCACCGCCGCCACGCCTGAGAATGTGGCCGACACTGCTTCCAACCTGACTGTGACCAACCAGCAGACGGAATACAGCAAGGGCGACCAGTGGAAGAAGCTCACCGATGACGATACGTCGGCCGAGGCTTGGGTGACGTGGAACGCAAAGAATGATTACTCTGCCAGCCCGACCGCCACGGTGAACTTCGGCGAAGAGCGAGAAGTCACCGGCCTGACCATCACCTATGGTGACAAGGCTCCGGCATCCGCCAAGGCTGAGTACACCACTGATGGCACCACATGGACGCAGTTCGGCAGCGAGGTCAAGCCCAAAGCCGGGCAGACTGTTACGTTCACTCCTGAAGATGGTTCACTCAAGGCCACGCAGGTGCGTATCGTCAACACGCAGAACGGCGACTTCATGAACGCTACCGAGATCGAAGCCTTTGTGGTTCCGGTTGTCGGAGGCGTGAAGAACATCGCCGCGGCCTCTGGCACGAACTTCTCGGTGAACTTCCAGGAGGGTGCCTCCGCTTCCAAGGCCATCGATGGTGACACTACGTCAAAGGGTTGGTCCACTTGGGCTTCCACCGCCTCGACGGTGGACCCGGTCGCCACGTTCACCTTCGACGAAGCTCAGACCATCACCGAAGTGAAGACCTTCTTCTACTACGATGGTCGTGCGTCTTGGCCGAAGAGCCAGACGCTGGAATACCAGGATGAGGCTGGCGAATGGCATGAAGTCGGTACCAAGGATGGCTGGAAGACACAGGCCGGCGATGCCGGCTCTGGCTCCGACGGCATCACCGCCGCCGACACCCCGACCGTTGACTTCGTGCTCGACACCCCGGTAAAGGCCAAGGCCATCCGCCTGACCAACACGTTGCAGGACACCAAGGTGTACATCAACGTGGCCGAAATTCAGGTGTTCGCACAAGACAGCACGGTACTCACCCCGCAGCCGGCATCCGATGCCACGCTGGGCGACCTGCGTCTTGACGGCGAGACCATCAAGGGCTTCGCTGCTGATAAGACCGACTACACAGTTGATCTTCCGTTCGGTGCTGAGGCAAACCCGGTGCTGCAGGCCTTCGCCGCCGACAATGCCGCCACCGTCAAGGTGACTGGCGACGCGGTTGAGAATGGCAAGCTTGGCGGCAAGGCCACCATTACGGTGACCTCAGCCGACGAGTCTGAGACGAAGACCTACACGGTGACCTTCAACGCCTTCACTTTGGCTTCGCTCAAGGTGATCGGACCCACGAAGACCGAGTACGCCATCGGCGACAAGCTCGATACCGCCGGTCTGAAGGTGACTGCCGTCTACCAGAGTGGCGACAAGACCAAGGAAGTGCCGGTCGCTCTTGACGACCCGCAGCTTGCGATTGGCTCGTTCGACTCCACCACCGCAGGCAAGAAGGCGATTACCGTCTCCTACCGTGGTGTGACCGCGACCTTCAACGTCACGGTCAAGGCCAACGCAGTCGCCCCTGGCCCTGAAGAACAGAAGCCCGGCAACACCAACAAGCCCGGTGCCACCGGCAACGGCAACAAGAACACGGTGGCCAACACCGGTTCCAGTGTTGCCGCCATCGCTGGCGCTGTCGCTCTGCTGGCCGCTGCCGCGGGTGCACTGTTCATGCTGCGCAAGCGTGCATAGCACCCTCGCGCAGTAATGGGTGAAGGAACAAGCCGGCAATATTGACTATTGCCGGCCGGTTCCTCCGCTCTTTGACCATAATTGGTCCGACAAGTTGAATACTGAGTTTTCAGTATCGGTATATTGATTTGTCGAACCTTTTCTGGCTTCGCGGATAGCGACATAACTGTTTGTTCAAAAAACCGTTATCATCAATCAAGGAACCAAATCAATGAAGATAAACAATAAGGGCAAGGGCGCTCTTATCGCGGCAATTACCGCCGCGGCAACGCTATTGTCATGCGGGCTGGCCGCTGCAAGTGCCAGTGCGGCAGGTGTGGATTACCTGCCTACCATCGGCCAAGTGCCGACATACACCAAGTTCCAGCCCACAGCCGATCCGGGCAAGAACGCTAGCGATTACTTCCAGCCATATTGGTATGCCAAGAACGCCAATGATAATGGCGGCACACACATCCAAGCGCACGGTGGCCAAGTGGTCAAGGTTGGCGACGCCTACTACTGGTATGGCGAAGACCGTTCTAACGGTTACGACAACAGCCCCGGTGTTCATGCTTATATGTCGACAGATCTATACAACTGGACCGATCTTGGTGTGGCGCTGCGTGCGGTGACCAGCAAATCTCAGTTGACGGATAAGAGCAATGCCGATTACGCCTACTTCGACAAGGCCTACAACCTGACCAAGTCCGACGGCAGTGTGGACGCTGCCAAGGCCGACGCAATCTTCCCGTACCTCAACACCAACCCCGATCAGGATGGTGATGGCGCGGTTGATTCCGTACAGGGCATTTTCGAGCGTCCGAAGATCATCTACAACAAGAAGAACAAGCAATACGTGCTGTGGTGGCATTCCGATGGAAGCACCACGCCGGGCGGTTCCAACTATGCACGTGCACTTGCGGGCGTGGCTGTTTCCGACAATCCGGCGGGCCCGTTCACTATGGTGGGTGCCTATCGTTTGCCTAACCAGAACAATTGGAAAGAAGCCGCAGGTAACCCCAGCTGGGGTGAGAACGGTGACAGCCGCGATATGACTGTGTTCGTGGATCCGAAGGACGACAGTGCCTATGTACTGTATTCTTCCGAAGCCAATGCCACGCTGTATATCGCCAAGCTTAACGATGATTACACCAATGTAGTCAAGACCACGAATGTGGACCAGTCCGAGGGACAAAAGCAGTACTCTGCTGACGGGCAGTACCCATACATTCTTGCAGACGGTACTACGGATGCCCCGGTGCGTGGCGAAGATTTCCAAATCGTCAAACAAAATGGTTCGCTGGAAGCTCCTGCCGTATTCCAATATGACGGGCGTTACAACATCATCGCATCTGGTGCAACCGGCTGGGACCCGAACAAGCAGACCTACTACACCGCCGACTCCATGCTGGGAAGCTGGACCCGTGGCGTGGAAAAGGACGATGCCAACGAGAACACGTGGTACAACAACATGCCGGAAGGCGCGGATGGTCTGTTGTCTGTGGGCGATACCCGCGGCACCACATTCGGTTCGCAGTCGGCTAGTGTGCTCGCAGTAGACCAGGAGAAAGGTCACTTCATCTACCTTGGTGACCGTTGGGATTCCGGTAAAGCCGATTCCACCTATGTTTGGCTGCCGCTGACCATCGGTGAGAACGGCACCATCGAAATGCATAATCCTGCTCAAGAAGGCGAGCCCGACGGCTGGGATCTGAACTATTGGGACAACCATGGTAGCGCCAAGGGCAAGCTGGTCAACTGGACTGTGGAAACCGGCGATGATCTCCCGAAGACCGTGAACACGGGCGGAACCGTTACTCTGCCGGACATCGTCAACGTCAAGGAAGGCGACGATACCATTGCTACCAAGGTGACATGGAATGTGGAAGGCGGTACGGCAGTCAGCAAGTCGACCAAGGCTGCCGGCAGCACCTACGCATTCAATGTGCCGGGAACCTACACCATTACAGGCACTCTTGCCGAGAGCAGCAACTTCAACCCGGGCCGCACATTCCGCAGAACCATCGACGTTTCCTGCTCCAACCCGATTTCCGGAAGTTGGAAGGAAGCCCATTGGAAGGGCGGCAGCGCGTGCCAGGTCGCCGCATCCGGCGGTACCTATGACTTCACCGTTACGGACAACGCCAATCGTGGTGTCTGGACGGATCGCAACGAGGGCAGCGCGGTGTACCAGCCTGATGCTCTGGACGTGAACGAAACGTTGGAAACCACGGTCAAGCCGCTCGACTTGGGCGGTAATGGCGATCCGCGTGCCGGCCTGGTGGTTCGTAACGGTCTTGCTGACGCTAACGGCGGCAAGGGATATGCCACGTTACTTGCCAGCCCAAGCGGCATTTACATGCAGTACGATTCCAATGCCGATGGCTACATCGATAAGGAAACATCGCATGTTGGTGCCGGCTTCGGCGACCAAGTGCAACTCAAGCTGGAGCGCGCCGCAACCGATACCCTGAAAGGCTACTGGCGTGCTTCCGCGAACGATGAATGGCAGGATGTCGCTACGGTAACGCTGACCGGTGCGGACGCAACCGGGCTCGATGCCGGTGTCTTCGCCACGTCGAACAGCAATGCCGGCGCATTCACCGTGGCCTTCAACGGCACTGCGTTCGGTTCGCAGACTGCTGCTGTGGAGTCCATCGCGGCTAAGGACCCTGAAGCCACTATCGCCAAGGGGCAGATGCTCGCGCTTCGGGACGTGACGGTTACCGCCACGCTCACCAATGGCAAAACGCGTGTGCTGGAGCCAAGCGAATACACGCTGGAAGGCTTCGACACCACCAAATTGGGCGAGCAAACCGTGACGGTGCGTCTTGTCGCTGATTCTTCAGTAACCGCCACGTTCACCGTGACTGTGGAAAGCAACCTTGCCCGGTTGTTCTGCTCGTCCGCTGCGGCCTCGAAGTATGAGCCGGCCAGTAGCTGGGCCTCCGCTTCTACGGCCGACCTGACTTGCGACAACAACCTGAGCACCAACTGGTCGAACTGGGGCACCGGCGACACCTCGCCGTGGCTCAGCTACACCTTCGATAAGGCATATCAGCTGGGCAAGCTCAGCGTTGCGGTGGATAAGGCCAAGGGCGAGGCCGCTCCGAAGAGCTTCACTGTATCGTACCTAGCTGAAGACAGCGCCACGTGGACTGATGCCACGCTGCCGGCAGTCACTGTGAATGGTGCTGCTGGAGCCGTGACGGAAGCCGATGTGAGCGCTCTGCCCGCCACCAAGGGCATTCGCCTCAACTTCACCTACGCCGATGGCAATGACTATGCCAAGATCGCTGAAGTACGCATCGCCGAAGGTGAAGCAACGCCAAAGCCGCAGCCGTCTAGTAACGCCAATCTTGCTGATCTGACTGTGGATGGCAAGACGGTTGACGGATTCTCCGCGGATATCACCGAATATGCCGGTGCGCTGGCCGGAGACGCTGCTTCTTACCCGACGGTGGAGGCGACTGCTGCTGACGCGAAGGCTACGGTGCAAGTGGAGCAGGCTTCGGCCGAGAACAACGGCGTGGCCACGGTGACTGTAACTGCTGAGGATGGCACGGCGAAAACCTACACAGTGACATTCGGCGAACTGCCTCAGTTGGCTGAGCTTGCTGTGGAAGTGACCAAGGATTCCTATCAGGTAGGCGATAAGTTCAACGCTGCCGATGTGAAGGTATCCGCCATTTACAAAGTCGGCGATACTGAAACGCTGCGCAAGCTGATTGATCCAACTGATGGTGATCTGAAGTTCACTGGCTTTGATTCTGCCACCGCAGGCACGAGGACCATCACCGTCTCTTATCGTGGCGTGAACGCGACGTTCGAAGTCACGGTCACGGCCACGGAGGTCACTCCCGGCCCTGGAGAGCAGAAGCCCGGCGATACCAACAATCCTGGCAACACTGCTAAGCCCGGTAACACTGCCACGAATAAGCCGGCTGCTAATGGCGCTGCGCCCCTTTCGAATACGGGTGTTGCCGTGGCTGCCATTGCGGTCGTGGTTGTGGTGCTGGCAGCTGCGGCTGGTGCCTTGCTCGTCATCCGCAAACGCCGCGCATAACCATGGCAACTGCTGAGTAGCGTGGATTGCGTTGCTATTGAGCAATCTGCGATTCACGCCACTCAGCGAGTGCGCCCGAGCTTGCGCAATGCAGGCGCAATACAGTGCAAACAGTACAAAGCAACAATAATGGCCGGTCTGAGCCAGCTGCTCCCTGCGAGGGCACCTGGCTCAGA